>ULMJ01005969.1_pt1 | contig 33754 bp, 29 predicted proteins | sample 1951641 | NCBI WGS metagenome assembly ULMJ01 (sample SAMEA4835550, study PRJEB28245) | human gut metagenome | biome: gut microbiome; material: fecal sample | place: Denmark | collected 2008 | reverse complement strand
CCGCTTCGTCACCCTGCTGAACGAGAACGAGGGAGATGCGGAAAAGGCAATTACACAACTGAAAGAAGGGCTGAGATAAGTGATTAACGGTTAGTGATGAGTGATTAGCAAGCTGCGCAAAATACCGCATGGCACTAATCACTCATCACTAATCGCTAATCACTATATTTTTCGTATCTTTGCAGCGCAAATAATCCAATCCCGATTATGTTTATGAAAAATGACTATCCATCCGTATTGCTGATTTATACCGGTGGCACCATTGGTATGATAGAAAATCCCGAGAGCGGCGCGCTCGAAAACTTTAATTTCGACCAACTCCTCAAGCATGTCCCCGAACTGAAACGCTTCAACTACCGCATCTCCTCCTACCAATTCGATCCCCCTATCGATTCCTCCGACATGGAGCCTTCACTCTGGGCAAAAATCGTCAAGATAATCAACTACAACTACGACTACTTCGACGGCTTTGTCATCCTCCACGGAACCGACACCATGGCCTATACCGCTTCCGCTCTCAGTTTCATGCTCGAGAACCTCGCCAAACCTGTTATTCTCACGGGCTCCCAGCTCCCCATCGGCACCCTGCGAACTGATGGAAAAGAAAACCTCATCACCTCCATCGAGATAGCTGCTGCCAAGAATCCGGACGGTACTCCCGTTGTCCCCGAAGTATGCATCTTTTTCGAGAATGAGTTGATGCGTGGCAACCGTACCACCAAGATAAATGCCGAAAACTTCAACGCATTCCGTTCCTTCAATTATCCCTCGCTGGCACATGCAGGCATCCACATCAAGTACGACGCCCACATCATCCGCCGTCCCGACCCTACACGCCCCATGAAACCCCATTATTTGTTCGACACAAACGTCGTCATGCTCACCCTCTTTCCCGGCATCCAGGAAAGCATCATCAACTCCGTTCTCCACGTCCCCGGTCTGAAAGCCGTCGTACTCAAAACCTTTGGTTCCGGAAACGCCCCTCAGAAAGACTGGTTCATCCGTCAACTGAAAGAAGCTACCGAACGTGGCATCATTATTGTTAATATCACCCAGTGCCAGCGCGGCGCAGTTGAAATGGGACGCTACGAAACCGGATTGAAACTTCTTCAGGCAGGCGTTGTCAGCGGCTATGACAGCACCCCCGAATGTGCAGTGACCAAACTCATGTTTCTCCTTGGTCACGGTCTCAACCAAGCGGAAATTCGCTACCGTATGAATTCCGATCTTGCGGGTGAAATCACAAAATAGCACTTTTTAACTCCTTAAAAAAAGATAAAAAATAGCTTAAAAATGTATTTTTAGCAAATAAAAGATAAATCTAACAACACTGGAGCATCATTTACAACTAAAAAGTTGAAGAATTTGTTATCTTTGTTGCAGATTAAACAAATCAAATATACATTTTTAAAGAGTAAAAACATGAAGACTCTAAACCGCTATTTTGTAATCACTGCCATTGCAGCGCCTTTACTATTAACGGCTTGCGCAGACAATGACGTGTACGACCCTGATAAGGTTCGTCCCGTCGCCCCGGTCGAAAACCCTTTGGGTGATGATTTTGTTGCCCCCGACGGCTTCGACTGGTCATTGATCACAACTGTCAAGTTAAACATCGAAGTTAAAGATGAACTGAATGGGCAGTACAACTATTTGGCAGAAGTGTTCACTACGAATCCATTAATTGACAATACAGCGACTCCAATAGCCGCAGGTTATGCCAAGGGAGGGAATAATTTTGTAGTAGAAATCAGCATTCCTAAGTCCACTGAACAAATCTTTATCCGCCAAACCGACCCCAAACAACGTAAAGCAGTCTATCAATACGATGTACCTAAAGATGGAAGTACATTAAATTGTAAGTTGTACTACACGACCACCGGAACTCGTACGCTTGGCACTACAGGATCTATGGGATGGAATAAAATCACTGTGGGCGAATATAATGAAGAACAGGAGACTGACATTAGCGGCCTGGTTGAAAACTACGAGTTTGAAGGCAGCAGTACTACACAACTGAAACCCGGTTCTGTTTTTGTTATCAAACAAGGAGAAACCCACGAAGGTCTGCTTACCTTACAACAGAATTCTAACAAAGCCACAGTCATTGTCAGAGGTACATGGAACATGACCGGAACAAAGGAATATCAAGGCTTAGACATCTACGTGACAGATGGTGGAAAGATTACCGGTGGTCCTATATTGGGAGTGAATACCACTCTGGAGATACAAAAAAACAGTTCAGTTGATTCTGAAAGCTTTATTGCTAAGGTCTTTGCTCCTGTTAAGAATTTCGGAACCTTCAAAGTCAGCGGAGAGACGAAGTTTAACACACATTCAACTCTCTACAATGCAAAGAATGCAAAGGTGGAAGTTGCAGATTTTGACTTTGGACAAGCTAGAATTGAAGTTACGAATTTCGGTACATTCTCTGTACGAAATGTTAAAAGAAACAATTCCGGAGTACTGTATAATGCAGAAGGTGCCATATTCAATATAGCCGAAAGTTTAGAGATTACAAATACCATGATTTTAAATCATGGAAAACTGGATGTTGGCGGAACCATCAAAACAAACAATAACCCGAATGCCATTATTGCTAATTACAGCACCGGTACAATTACTGCCGACAACATTACGGGTGGCGGTTTAGTCATCAACGATAATCTTATTGAAGTTGATGTATATAATTGTGGTACTTATAACACATCCGAACTTTACAACAATTGTACTTTCATCGTTAGGTCAACCTTAACCATTGCCCATATAGTAATGGATAGCGGCTCCCTTACTGGTGGAAGAATAAGTGAAAAGGAATGGAAACCTATTCCTACTGTTAACATTCTCAATAACACAAAGCAGGAACTCTTCAATGGTTCTATGATTAAGGCTACAAACTTTACCTCCGGAGCCCCGTGTACCATCGTAGGTAGCACAACAGAAGAAGCCTCCATGGTTCAAACTCAAAAGTTTGTATATAAAGGTCATGTTTACATGCAAAAGAATTTAATTTTTGACAGAGAAAGCGAATATTACAATAATGCCCCCGTACCCGAAAAAAATCCTTGGATGGTACATAAAGACCCATCAGTAGTTACAACAGCATATGGCGAAGCTTCTCAATCCATTAGAAACTGTAGCGGAACCGTTTATCAAGGCAACGATGGTGATCCCGATCCCGAAGATCCCGAAAAACCGGACATTGGTGACAACACCGTTTATACTTATGCATTCGAAGACCAATGGCCTGCTTATGGTGACTTCGATATGAATGACATCGTTGTCACTATCGACAAGATGACTGCAACCGATGATAACAAAAAGCTGTCTATCAAGGGGCATATTCGTGCAGTTGGTTCCAGCCGTAAAACCGGTGTAGGTATCCAGTTCCTGAATGTAAGCAGTAGCGGAGTGGCTCTTGCCGGAAATGTACAAAACGGTACTCCTGTTTTTGAAAGCGGTCAAAGTAATCCGGTTGTAATTATTAGCACCAATGCACACAAGCATTGCAACCCTAATATTGCAGATGATGACTTTTCATTCTATAATACCATTCCAAGTGCTGGTAGTCAATATAATGGCAATGGAGCTGAGTTTGAAATCATAATGACATTCCCAACTGCTGAAGAAACCACTAAAGCTATGAATGCCCAAAATCTGGATGTATTCATCATCAGTAAAGAAGCCCAGGGAAATGTAGGTCGCACAGAAGTACACATGGCCCATTATGCTCCTACTAATCTAGGCACTACGGCATTATTTGGAATGAGCAATGATGCCTCTGCAAACAACAGCATGCTCAATGTTTCAAAGAAAGGCTACTATGTCAGTACTGAAGGCTTGGCATGGGGTATTTGCATCCCAAACACTGAAGTATGGAAATGGCCCAAAGAATACATGATAATTACAAGTGTTTATCCTGGTTTTAGAAATTGGGTAATAAATGGCGGACAAGCAGAAGATTTAGATTGGATATCTAATCACACAAATGACATTTTCGTCAACCCCTGATAGCCAATATTAGAAAATCCTCATATTAAAGCCGGAAGTTAACTTCCGGCTTTTTTTTTATTCAGAAAACAACTACGACAAACTTTACTTCACAAATAATTCTAAAAAGCCATAAAAGTTGAATTTTCTATTTATCTTTGTTGCGTAAAAGGCCCAACTAATATTACACGATTTAAAAATGTATAATTATGAGAATTTTAAAACACGATTACTTAATTATTGCCCTTGCTGCTCCCCTACTATTTATGGCTTGCGCAGACAATGATGTGTACGACCCTGATAAGGTCCGCCCTGTAGCACCGGTAGAAAACCCCTTAGGCAGTGATTTTATTGCTCCCGATGGCTTTGACTGGTCAATGATTACTACTGTTAATTTAAGTGTTGAAATAAAAGACGAATTTAATGGACAGTACAATTATTTGATAGAAGTATTTACTACCGATCCATTATTTGACGAAGCAGTAGCACCAATTGCAGCAGGATATGCCCCAAAAGGAGAAAATTATATAGTGGAAATCAGTATTCCCAAAACAATAAAACGTCTTTTTATTCGCCAAACCACACCCAACCAATACAAAGAAGTTTATGAATATGCAGTACCCGAAAATGGTGGTAGCTTAAAATGTAAACTGTACTATACTGAAGAAACAACAAGAGCCAATACACGCGCAGATAATGCACCTGGCACATCCGGGTGGAATTTAATCACAGATCCGGGCTATATAGAGGAAGAAGTCAGCGTTCCGGCAAATGCAGAAGCCATCAGCGGTACTAAGTACAATGGAAATTGGCTCTCAGGAGGAGTATTTGTAATCAAAGAAGGCGATACTTATGAAGGAAGTTTCTCAGCCAACAATTCGTCCACTCTATATGTAGCGGGTATATGGGCTCCCCAAAAGGTGGATATGCAACGTGTCAATATCATTGTTTTAAAAGGTGGTAAAATCCAATCAACCGGGAATTTCCAAGTAGCAGACAATTCTTCTCTCACTATCCAGAGTGGTGCCAGTGCAGAATTTAACACATTCAGTACTGCGACAGGCATCGTTATTAAAAATTTCGGTAAATTCAACGCTAAAAGCGTCAATAGTTTCAATACCGGCACTACACTTTACAATGGCGAAAATGCCTCATTTATAGTAGAAGAATATATTAAATTGAAAGACACTAAGGTCTTTAACCATGGTAGGATTGAAATAACAGATGAAAATGGTATTTTAGAACCAGATCAGAACAGCAGCACCATTGCCAATTATGCCCAAGCCATTATCAAAGTCTCCACTTTACAAAACTTCGGATGTATTGTCAATAGTGGTACGATAGATACTAACATCTGCACAAACAAATCAGGCGGTAGTCTCTACAATAACTGCTTACTGATTGCCAGAAATAGTTTCCAATATACAAAAATAGAATTAGATCATGGCTCTATCATCGGAAGTCGAAATGAAACTAAAAATGAATGGTTATCAGTGAATGAATTCAAGATAGGACAGCCTACAACTATCACAATGAAAAATGGTTCTATCATCAAAGCTAATACCTTTTGGATAGCCAATTCTGTGAATGATATCACTGGCACCGGCGATAAATCAATGATAAAAGTTGCCGATTTTAAAGTAACAAATGAAGGAATAACTAACATAACAGGTAATTTAGTATTAGAGGGATGGAATAACGTGCCTGACTGGATTAAAATAGACTCAAACATATCCAGAACCGGCTATGATGAATCAAAATACACAATTGAGAACTGTGCCGGCATTGTCAACGAAGGTAATCCCGGCAAACCCGATCCGGAGGATCCTCCCAAACCAGATACAGGAGACAACACAGTCTACACTTATGCATTCGAAGACCAATGGCCTGCTTACGGTGATTTTGACATGAACGATGTGGTAATCACTATCGATAAGATAAACACGACCAATAATGACAGGCAAGTCTCCATTCAAGGTCGTGTACACGCTGTTGGCGCCAGCCGAAAAACCGGTATAGGAATCCAGTTTTTAAATGTACGTAGCAGTGGAGTGACTATTAGTGGAAAAGTACAAAGTGGCAATCCTGTATTTGAGGCAGGTCAGAACAATCCTGTGGTAATCCTCTGCACGAATGCCCATAAATTCTGCAAACCCAATATCGCAGATGACGATTTTGCCTTTTATAGCACTGTCCCCGGCAATAACAGTGAAGGAGACGGGGCCGGGTTTGAAATAAAAATGATATTCCCGACAGCAGAAGAAGCAGCTCAAGCTGCTAATATCAAAAATATAGATGTATTCATCATAACTCAGGACGGTCATGGAATTATAGGACGTACAGAAGTACACATGGCACACTATGCCCCTACTAATTTAGGAGCTACGGAATTGTTTGGGATGAGCAATGATGCTTCTGAATACAACAACATGCTTAAGCTCCCGAAAAAAGGCTACTACCTCAGCACCGAAGGACTGGCATGGGGTATTTGTATTCCGAATACCGAAGTATGGAAATGGCCGAAAGAGTACAATCCAATAACTGATGTATACCCCAAATTCAAAAACTGGGTAGTAAATGGTGGAAAAGCAGAAGACCTAAATTGGATATCCGACCACAATGATAACATCTTCGTAAAACCTTAAACAACGAATAAAATAAGTTTCCAAAAGCCGGAGTTTATTTCCGGCTTTTGGGATTTATCCGAATATCAACCCACTGACAAAGCATATTTTCTATCATCAAGAGTCTAAAGACTAAGAATCCATTATTTGATGATTTTAAAGATAAACTTGCTTCATCTAACCTCAAGAAAGCGTTAAATAGAGTTAACCCACAAGTAATTATTCCCCTATACAAATATTATTAGCGCAAATAAGCGTATTTTTGCTTAAGATCAAACTTAATCAATATATTTATGGAAAAGAATAAGATTCAGTTGATTTCATTGCTTGTAAAATCTGCAAAGAACGCAGTTTCATGACAAGCAAATAGATTTACAACCATATAACGAACAACAGGTATAGAATAATATAACTTACAATAATGAAACAGATATTATTAGTAGATGATAAAGCCTCCATAGGCAAAGTGCTCTCTATGTACTTAGGAAAGGAGTATGATTTCGTATATTGCGAAGACCCTTTAAAAGCTATCGACTGGTTACACGAAGGTAATGAACCGGACTTGATTATATCCGATATCCGTATGCCGAAAATGACAGGTTCTGAGTTTCTTCATTATCTTAAAAGCAATGAGTTATTCAAGCACATTCCTGTTATGATGCTTTCCAGCGAAGAAAGTACAACCGAACGTATTCGCCTACTTGAGGAAGGAGCAGTAGATTACATTCTCAAACCTTTCAATCCCATGGAATTGAAAGTACGCTTAAAGAAGTTCATCTAATTAACACAAAACACGTAAAAGGACATGTTATACTACATTTATATCGGAAGTAACCGGATTATCATTGATCACCTGAGCAAAGTTACAGGTGGTATGTTCGTAGCCGTCTCTTCATCTCAGAAAGCGGCAAAAGTGATTGACGGTATCCGTGAACGGTATAACATATCTATCCTTTACGAACAAACGGATGTACGCGAAGCGGACTGTATTGAGATTACTTATTTGCGTAAGCGTTATCCCCGGGTTTATATTACCCTCATAACCGAAGCTCTAAAGTCTGAAAACAGGAAAGCTTATTTGCAAGCCGGAGTTAATAATACGCTTCCACCACATGCAGAAGAAGATAGCATTCAGCGCATGAATGCATATCTCAAGACACGTAAGGAAAGCAAGCTAAAAGAATTTAGCGAGACGCACCGCAAGATATTGAATACATACCACCTCCCTATGTGGAAGCGTACATTCGATGTACTCTTTGCGGGTACCGCTGTTATTATTCTTTCTCCTATTTTAATTGGTACCGCTATTGCTATTCGCATGGAAAGCAAAGGAAAAGTTATTTACAAATCGCAGCGCGTTGGCTCTAACTATCAGATTTTCGATTTTCTGAAATTCCGTTCCATGTATACCAATGCAGATAAAAGATTAAAAGAGCTGAATGCCCTCAATCAATATCAGATTGAAGAAGTGGAAAGTTCCGATGAAGGTCCTGAAATTCGTTTTGATGACCTTGCCGGAACACCGGATGAAGAAGAAAGTTTGTTGATTTCAGATGATTTTGTTATCTCTGAGGAAGATTTCATCAAAAAGAAAGAGAAAACAAAGGAAAATACATTCGTTAAACTTGAAAATGATCCACGCGTCACTCGTGTGGGACGTATCATCCGTAAATATAGTATTGATGAATTGCCACAGTTATTCAATATACTGAAAGGTGATATGAGTATTGTAGGTAATCGCCCTCTCCCACTCTACGAAGCGGAATTACTGACCAGTGATGCCTACATTGATAGGTTCATGGCTCCGGCAGGATTGACAGGATTATGGCAGGTGGAAAAACGTGGCGGTGCAGGTAAAATGTCTGCTGAGGAGAGAAAGCAATTGGATATAAAATATGCAAGAGACTTCTCGTTTTGGCTGGATATAAAGATTCTCTTCAAAACGCTAACAGCGTTTATACAGAAAGAAAATGTTTAATCATGACGATAAAATGTAAATCGTAAAATTGCAAATAAGAGAAATGATAAGAAAGTACACTAAAATTATAATTTGCTGCATATCCTTGATTGGAGTATGCACATTTTCGTCATTTGTATCAGCACAAGAGAATATGACACGCGAAGAACGTATCAAAGCATTAGAGAGATTGAAGATGGAAGATGAAAAAATAGAGGCCAGTACAATGGGATTAATTACTAAAAATGCCCCCATAGAAATAGAGAAATTGGAACTGCCTCCACTTTCTGTTTTTTTAGATGCTGTAGTTGAAAATGCTACTGTGAAAAGAGCCCAGTCGCAAGTAGAACAAGTTAAGACTAAATACCGATTAGAGAAACGAAATTGGTGGAACTATTTCCGTCTTAGTGGTATGTATTCATATGGTCGATACAATGTCATTGGTAATGCCAGCGACGAGTTTACCCCTATGTATCAAACAACGATGTCAAGTGCACAACATAACTTTAATGTAGGAGCCAATGTTGGCATTAGCCTTGGTGATATTATAAATCGCCCATTAAAATTAAAAGATTATCGTTACCAGATAGAGCAGTTACAATATACCCGAGAAGAGGTTATGGAAGATCGCCGTTTACTCGTACTAGAAGCATACAATGCAGTAACAGAGCAATTAGCAACAATTAGAGCAAAAGCTGAGACCGCTGCCTTATACAACGCACAGATGAAAATCTCTGAAAATAATTTTATACAAGGGAAAATGGATATCATTTCCCTTTCTTTAGAGCGTTCACGACGTGCAGGTGCTGTTACTAGTTACGAACAAAGCCGAGTTGCCCTTCACAATTCAATAGTATTATTAGAGATGCTAACTAATGTAAAAATTATAAAAGAAAAAAGATAGAGCCCTATGGATATAATGCTATTCATATCACAGTTCCTATACCGCATTCGCTACTGGTTATTATGGGGAACTCTTTTTGTAACAGGATTGGTTATTTATTTCACCCAATTCCTGCCGTATAGTTATACTGTGACAAGTAGTATCTATGCCGGTGTGACCAATTCAACATCCCTTGATGGCTCTTCTATTAATTATATGGTCATAAATAGTACTTTTGATAATCTAATCAACCTTGGCAAGTCACGTGGAACATTAGAAAAAGTATCTTTACGTCTATTAGCAAATTCGTTAACATTTGGTGAAGAATGGAAAGACAACCAATATATCCAAGCCAAGCATTATCGACAATTACTTCAAATGACTCCAAAGGAAGTACTGGCATTAGTCGACCGAAAAGATGTTGAAAAGACGTTAGCCAACCTAACTGCCTATCGTAAACCAGACAACAATAATTTCATATATTCAATATTCAATCGTCCTGTTGCATTTTATAGTGCAATAGCATTGGATGGCATTAAAATAAAACGCGTAGGGAATAGTGATATACTTGAAATAGAATATACGTCTGCAGATCCTGGCATTACCCAGAAGACTGTTGCCATTCTAATAGACGAATTGATTAAGGCTTATGAAATACTTCGATATAAATCAACGAATGATGTTATAGCTTATTTTGAGGAACAAGTGCGTATTGCAAAAGCGAAGATGAATGAGGAAGAAGACGATTTAATGCATTACAATGTTCAGGAACGCATCATTAATTATCCAGAGGAGACAAAAGCTTTAGCAGGAACTCGTTATCTAGTTGAAGATCGTTTAGAAGAAGCTGAACGTACATATGAATCCGCAGTAAGTTTGCGCAACATGCTGGAAGATAAAATGGATATACGGGCTCAGATTATTCGCAATAATACAAATTTATTACAAGAGCTAAATAAGGTTAGCGCTTTGAACCAAAGCATCATGGAAAGGGAAATATTTGCTTCTGACGATACTATGGTCTCAGATACAAATCTGCAAAAGGAAAAAGATGCCTTGAAAAAGGCAGAAGATAACATTAGCCATATATCTGACAATTTAAGCGAATTTAATTTTACAAAAGAAGGCGTTGGCATTCAGGAAATGGTTGTAGAATGGCTGACAGCCTGCATTAATGAGGCTAAAGCTAAAGCCGAACGTGAAGTATTGATAAAACGGCAACAAGAAATATTTGATCAATATAGCCACATGTCCCCAATCGGAACACAGGTTAATAGAAAAGAACGTGCAATAGGCATTGCAGAGGACAATTACCGTACCCAATTAAGAGGACTGGCTGATGCAAATCTGCGCCTGAAAAATATAGAGATGAGTACTAGTAATTTGCAAACTGTAGCTCCACCCGATTTTCCGTTAACAGATAATGGACGCAGCCGCATGCTTTATATTCTATTAGCCTTTATAGGAAGTATTGTATTTATCATAACTTATTTTTTGCTAATTGAGTTATTAGATCGTACTCTGCGTGACCCAATTCGCAGTAAACGCCTCACTGGCTTACCTGTAATTGCTGCTTTCAATGGCATTAGTAATTTAAAATTCCGTGGCTTCTTGAAAGTATGTAATCGTATTGCTGCTGCTTACAGTTGTCATCGGTTAAACCAATATTTATCCCCTAATCGTCCTAACGTTATCAACTTGATTAGTGTAAACAGCCGTGAGGGCAAGTCTTTTCTTTCTAAATACTTTATGGAATATTGGAAATCAGAAGGCTTGCGTGTACGTTTAGTATGTTATGATGTTGACTTTGAAGCAAGCAGTAGTAAGTATGTACAAGCAGAGCAATTATCAGACTTTTGGAATTTGAACGAAGCAGAACAAATACCAGATATTATCTTAGTAGAATACCCTCCTATCAAAGATGCTGCTATTCCTTTACCTGTGCTTCAAAAGGCTGATGTGAATCTGTTAGTGGCTAATGCTTGTCGTTTATGGCGTAATAGTGATAAAACAACGATTGCTCCTATTAAAGAAGCATTGAAAGATACTCCATTTGTGCTTTATCTGAATAATGCTGATCGAGATGTAGTGGAGTCTTTCACTGGCGAATTGCCTCCCAAAACTCCAACTCACTCATTCTTCAGCAGGTTGGCTCAACTAGGTCTGACATCTAAGAAAAATGAAGTAAAATAACAATTTAAAAGAGAATAGAATAATGGCATACGACAGTCGATATCCCATCCGAGAGCTTCCTCCACAAGCAGTACTTGCTTCTGTACTATTGATGGGGTTAGTAGCTATCGCCTATGCCATCATTGCTCAAAAAATGTTAATTGCTGCTATTATTATCAGCCTACCTTTAGCAGCGATTATATTATTTTATGGACTTCAGATTCCTCGTTTCGGTTATTTGCTATATGCAACATATGCGTTCTTTTTTATTGCAATTATGCGCTACACCCATACTACGGGACTTAGTGTTATCTTGGATATATTATTAGTCTATATAACGATATCCATACTTTTTTCATTTCTCCGAAACAAGGCAGATATAAAATTAACAAATGCTGTAAATATATTGACCATTAGTTATGTTCCTTGGATCCTATTCATTTTATTCCAGTTTCTCAATCCGGGAATACAAGCTGAAGGTATTACAAAAGGAATCCGTATCATGATATTGGAGACATTTGTTCTTTATATAGTCTCATCTTTATTGGCCGACAAACCTAAGACGTTAAAAATAGGATTAATAACAGTAGGAGTATTCGTATCAATCGCATTCTTCAAATTATGGTGGCAAAAACATTTTGGTTTTGATTACGCCGAAAGAGAGTGGCTTGTAAGTAGTGACAGCTGGCGAACCCATATTATAAATACAGGAATACGCTATTTCTCCATATTCACTGATGCCAGCAATTTTGGAGCATGTATGGGACTCATAACACTTGTATATACCATTATCGGCATACATACACGTAACAAACGATTATTATACTATTACTTAGCGGTAGCCCTAATGGGGCTAATCGGCATGTTTATGTCTGGCACTCGTGGTGCTATTATTATTCCTATAGCTGGGACAGCACTCTACTGCCTGCTCTGTAAGAATATAAAAATATTCACAACAACAGCATTTGCCGGTATATTGGTATTTTCATTTTTTGTATTCACTAATATTGGAGAAGGAAATTCTTCTATACGACGTATGAGGACTGCTTTCCGTCCTACAGAAGATGCATCTTTTAATGTCCGTGTCGAAAACCGAAAAGAGATTGCAGCATATTTGGAAAAACATCCATGGGGAGTTGGTATAGACGAAAGCATTCCTAAGTTATGGAAGAAAGGAGATCTATATGAGGAAGGAACTCTCCCACCCGACTCTTACTATGTAAGAATATGGATACAAACCGGTTATGTGGGCTTGAATCTTTACCTTGCCATATTAATTACAGTGGTACTCCGATGTTGTTACATTGTCATGTTCCGCATCAAAAACAAAGAGTTACATCATATATTAGCAGCCTTAACTTGTGGTGTTTTCGGGGTATGGGTCAACGGATATACAGGCGAAGCTATGAATACCGCCCCTACTGACTTCCTCGTTGTTGCTTCATTAGCATTCATTATGAACGGCCCTTATATAGACAAACAGATTACTCAAGAAAAATCAATATAAAAACAAGTAATATCATATCATGAGCGAGATTTTTTCCATATTCAATCCCGATTGGTGGGTAGATGAAAACAACAATGCTTTACAAATTGCAGATGCCATTTTGTTCTTGTTGCTAAGCATTCCAGTGTTGTATCTTTTTGTTTGTGCACTTTTTTCGTTAGGGAAATACAAAAATCCCTATCCTCCTGCTAAAGTACACCACCGTTTTCTTGTATTGTTTACAGTATTACGTAATGGCAAAGAAGTGATTCACTCTATAAATAGTTTCTTAGATACTCAACTTTATCCACGTGATAAGTATGACATAGCCGTTGCAGCGACTCAATTACCGGAAGAGGATTTAGTAACTCTACTTCAGATGCCAGTCAACATTGTTGTTCCCGATAAAGAACAATGTACGAAAGTTTATGCTATCCAGCAAGTTATGGAGCGTTATTCTCCTGCAGAATACGATATGGTTATTATTTTTAATTCTGATAATCGAATTGTTCCTAATGCATTAAATTTGTTCAACAATGCATACTATTCCGGATGCGATGCTATCCAGGCGCACCGAATGACCGAAAATCTAACTACCAGTATTGCCGTATTAAATGCCACCAGTGAAGAAATTAATAATAATATCTTCCGTAAAGCGCATACACGCATGGGATTTTCTTCTGCATTAATAGGCTCAGCTATGGCATTTGATTTTCCAATGTTCCATGAAATAGCACCCAAACTGAAAGGTTCTGATTTAAGTAAAGCGATGGAAACAGCACTGTTGCAACAGAACATCTACACGGAATATATGGAAGAAGTAGTATGTTACAGCAAGAAAGAAGAAAGTGCCAATGGATATGAGGCCCAACGCATTGGTTGGCTCCGTTCACAATATAGCAGTACTATCCTCGCACTAAAAAAGCTACCGATAACTCTGCTTAAAGGCGAATGGGACTATGCGCTCAAACTTTTCCAATGGTTAATGCCATCACGTTTTCTACTTATAGCTCTTATCACCTTATGTGCCATTGGTATTACCCTCCTCGATTGGACACTTAGCTTTAAATGGTATACCCTTTTAGGTGTCATTATTATTACATTTATAATGGCGCTACCGGATGGAGAAGTAAACAAACGGTTCAAACACTCCATTTGGGCATTGCCAATCTTAGTATTTGCAAGTCTATTTAGTCATATTACACGTTTCTTCCAAAAAAAGAAAACTCCCAAAGACAAAAAGACAGAAGAGTCAGAAAATAAATAGAAAACATGAAGATAGCTATTGAAGCGCAACGTATTTTTCGCCCCAATAAACACGGTATGGACTTTGTTGCATTAGAAACCATACGTGAATTGCAGAAAAGGGACGACGGTAATGAATATTACATTATTGTCGCTCCCGGGGAAGATCGCTGCTTGGAAGAGTCGACTAATCTATCCATCATAGAGCTAAAATGTCCGACCTATCCTCTTTGGGAACAGGTTGCATTACCTCGTGTACTAAAACGTTTAAAAGTCGATTTACTTCATTGTACTTCAAACACAGCTCCCTTGTGGTGTCCCGTACCTCTGGTTCTGACACTGCATGATATAATCTACTTGGAACCGAGACAACGCCGAAGTCCTTCCCTTTATCAGGAATTAGGTTGGCATTATCGTCGAATCGTAGTACCACGTATTTTAAAGAAATGCAAAAAAATAATAACGGTCTCACATTTTGAATGTAATCGTATCCGTAAAGCATTAAATATTCCAACAGAACGTATTACAGCAATATATAATGGATATAATACTCATTTTTTTCCACAGGATAAAATTGATATGCGTATAGTCCACCAATATATTCCAGAAAAGGACTTCCTGTTCTTTCTCGGTAATACCGATCCTAAAAAGAATGCTGTGCGTACTTTGAAAGCATATAGTCTATATCTGCAACGGTCCAGCATAAAGCGACCGCTCCTAATCGCTGATTTGAAAGAAGAATATATTGATAACTTGCTAGAGCAAGAGGGAATCTCTGATATTAAATCATATCTATATTATCCAGGTTACATTGCCAACCATGACTTGACAACACTTTATAATGCAGCTTTTGCATTCCTCTACCCATCACTCCGTGAGAGTTTTGGTATTCCAATGATAGAAGCGATGGCGTGTGGAGTGCCCATCATTATCGGAAATACTTCCGCAATGCCCGAAGTTGCCGGTCCAGGTGCATTAGCTGTTGATCCGTACAAACCGGAAGAGATTGCAAATATGTTATTAAAATTAGAGATAGATAAGACATTATATCTAAAACAAAAAGATTACGGATTGCTTCGGTCACAACAATTTTCATGGGCAAAGACTGCTGATGAATTAGTCCAACTATACCGCAACCTGAGATTATAAACCAATTGAATCAACCAAATATGAAAGCTCTTTTTCTCGTTTTTTACGGTTTTCAAGAGTATAACGGAATCAGCAAGAAAATCAAATATCAGGTAAACGCTTTAAAGAAATGCGGTTTGGATGTCCAAACCTGCTATTATGAAGTTACGCCCGATGGGAGCAGACAATGGTTAATAGACAATAAAATATTGGCGGATCTTGGCAAAGGAGTGATAGCCAAACTTAAAAAGCGTATTTCATTCCGTCCCATCATCCGATATGTGGAGAAAGAAAATATCTCATTGATATACATACGCTCCTACCATAACGCTAATCCTTTCACGATACATTTTGTGAGAGAACTTAAAAAAAGGAATGTAAAAATCCTCTTGGAAATACCTACCTATCCTTATGATCATGAGTATTGTTCTGTGAAAGAGAAGATACAGCTATATACCGATAAATTATTCCGCCGTGCATTTTGCAGATATATCGATGCCGTTATCACTTTCTCTAACGATACAGAAATTTTTGGCTGTCGTACCATACGGATTTCCAATGGCATAGATTTTAGCCAAATTCCGCTAAGAACAAAAGTAAGTAGCTTAAATTATGAACTGCATTTAATCGGTGTAGCCGAAATACACTTTTGGCATGGTTTTGATCGTTTAATCAAAGGGCTTGGAGAATATTACAGTAATCATCCCGAATACAAAGTCTTTTTCCACCTTGTAGGTAATATAACTGGCGAAAGAGAATATCAAGAAATTATGACGCCCATACGTGAATACGGATTGGAACCATATGTCATTCTATATGGAGCGCAACATGGTGAAGCACTAAATACTCTTTTTGAGCAAGCAGATTTTGCAATTGGCAGTTTGGCTCGTCATCGTAGTGGAATATACAATATTAAGACATTAAAAAACAGAGAGTATGCTGCACGAGGCTTTTCCTTTATCTATTCAGAGACAGATGAAGATTTCGATCAAATGTCTTATGTACTGAAAGCTGCTGCTGACGAAAGCCCCATCAACATTCCACAATTAATCTCTTTCTGTCATTCTCAATCCATATCTCCACAGATGATAAGAGATTCTATCCGACATCTATCGTGGGAAGAGCAAATGAGAAAAGTGTACGAAGACCGGATATTCCGAATCTCACAAAATATATAGTTATGGCAAGCATCAAGCAACAAATGCTCTCGGGCGTATTCTATACAGCAATTGCCAGATATTCCGGCATTATCATCTCTTTGATAGTAATGGCTATATTAGCACGTCTGTTAAGTCCAGACGACTTTGGTATTGTTGCTATTGCCACTGTTTTCATCAATTTTTTTAGTATATTTACAAACATAGGAATTTCTTCTGCCATCGTTCAAAACAAAGAATTATCGTTGCAAGACATCAATAATATCTATATGTTTACAATATGGATAGGGGTAATACTGAGCGTATTGTTCTTTTTGTCTGCGAGCTTCATCGCCGATTATTATAAAGATAACCGCCTGCTTCCCATTTGCCAACTATTATCAGTAAACCTGTTCTTTTCATCTGCCGGAACCGTCCCCAATACACTTTTTTTCAGAGATAAAAACTTTAAATTTATCGCTTGGCGAACTCTTATCATACAAATATCAGTAGGAATTCTTGCCATTATGGCAGCTTGGAGTGGAGCAGGCCTTTACACATTACTTATCCAGCCTATATTATCGAGTGCTTTGATTTACTTTATCTCTTTAAAAAAATATCCTCAAAAGTTTCTCTGTACATGGGGAATAAATAGCTTAAAAAAAATATGGGCGTATTCCATGTATCAATTCCTTTTCAGTATAATGAGCTATTTTATCCGTAATCTAGACAAAATGTTGATAGGAAAATATATTGGTATGGCACCATTAGGCTATTATGAAAAATCCTATCGTTTAATGTCCTTACCAATACAAAATATCACTTATGTCATCACTCCAGTACTGCATCCTATTTTGAGCGATTACCAAAAAGAAGAAGAAAGATTAGCCTCCATCAACGAACGAATGGTACGCCTCCTAGCTTTTATTGGTTTTCCTATAAGCATACTTCTCTTTTTTTGTGGACGAGAACTGATACTTTCCGTATTTGGTTCTCAATGGTCACCCTCCATACTCGCCTTTCAAATACTTTCACTAAGTGTTGGACTACAAATTATAATGTCATCATCCGGTTCATTTTTCCAGAGTAGTAATGATACACGCGGGCTTTTCATCTGTGGCATCTTTACAGCCTTTGTCACTTGTACCGGATTTTTAGTCTGTATTCTATTCTTCCGTACTTTAGAAGCTTTTGCTTACAGTATACTGATATCCTATCTCTTAAGTTTTACACAATGCTACTGGCAACTCTATCATTATCTGTTCCGTCGCAATATAAAACATTTATACAAACAAATTATTTCGCCACTGTTTATCACACTACTTATTGGGGGCGTACTATATGTTCTCTCACTCTATTCCTCCAATTGGAATATATTAATAAGTTTATGTGTGAAGAGTATTCTAACACTATTTTTATGGGGAGGCTATATACAATGGCGTAAAGAATATGACATCATAGCCAAGATTAAGAAAATCTTTCACAAGCATTAATATTGCATCTCAGTATCCAGATAGCAGAGTAGAGATTGTTATAAAAATATTATGTTTTTTGTTTTCTATATTTAAAATAACATTTAGGAGGGAATACAATAAAAAGCAAGGCCCCAATGATACTTAATCCACATTTTTCATGATATTTAATCAATATTCTCTTATGAGAGTTTATGTATTCAAATGCTTGTAAATAATAAGGCAAAATATCTTTATACTCAAACATGGCAGCTCTTCCTATCATTAAATTATAGTATTGGAGGCAATGAACTGTGCAAATTTCATCTAAAGCAGGAAAAACCTTTTTTACCTTATCATCTGTCAATTTTAGTCGGAAAGTCATATTACAAAGAAAATTCTGTATATGAGATATATGGTATTCTCGCGATAGAGAAGATGTCCTATGAGTGTATATATAAAGCGGTTTATCAATTATTGTAGTCAAGTGCCCCTTCATAAATACCTCTAAGTTAAAAATAAAATCCTCTTCGGTCTTGAGTCCATCAATAAAACGAATATTATATCTGTCTAAAAGACTTTTCTTATAGATTTTTGTCCAGCATTGAGAATAAATCATTTTTTTTTCCAATAAATGCCGTAATCCATCTTCTTGATTCAAAATATAACCTTTACCAGTACAATCTTCATGAGATTTATTCCCAACTTCATCAATTTGCAGATAAGAACAACAAGCCACATCCGCATCATTGCGTATCGCATTGTCAAGTAGTAAAGCATACATTTCTGGTTTAAGTTCATCATCACTGTCTATAAACGAAATATATTCGCCTTGAGCCAGTTCATACCCCTTATTCTTTGCTGTAGCAGGACCAGAATTTTCTATATGAATACATTGGATAAAATCGTATTTCAATTCATAATTACTGCATATTTCGGATGAGGAGTCTTTTGATCCATCGTCAACCAAAATAATTTCAAAGTCTTTTTCATCTTGAGCCAAAACGCTTCCAAGACATTTATCAAGATACTTTTCCGTATTATATACTGGAATTATAACACTCAGTTTCATAATAATATACTTTAAAATGTTTGATTCAAAATTTAGACTAAACACATCAAAGAATGATGCATCTATAACAAAGATACACCTTTAAATCAAAAAATGCAACTATAGGTTATCACCTTAAATAATATTTTTGTTACCCTCCTCCAAACAAACTCTTAAAAAGTCAGGTCACCTCTATTTCTGTGGTTCTCCTTAGGCTTCTTCTTATTTTCAGCCCATCATTCAAGGAATATTCAGTAATTCGGACAATATCACGCACATCACTCTTACGACCGGGCAACTGACTAATAAAATAGGCATTGACCAATGTTATCTCTTCCAATTCAGGAGTTAAAACTCCAGATTTAAATCCATATTTATCGCCATTCTCGTTCTGTATAAAAACAAATACACTATCTTTGTGAATGGAACATCGAAACCACATGTTATTTTCAAAGACAGTGTTTACCAACTTACATAATAAACAAATCTAAGAATGAATAATTGTCATACTAATAATGGTTTACTTCCAAAAGTATCTGTTATTATGCCCATCTATAATACAGAAGTCTACTTATGTGAAGCTTTAGACAGTATCTGTAACCAAACATTAAGAGAATTAGAAATCATTCTTATCAATGACGGTTCTACAGATAGAAGTCAAAGCATAATTGAAAAATATGCAGCCCATGATTTTCGGATACAATGGCACACACAAACCAATCAAGGACAGAGTGTTGCACGTAATCATGGTCTACAATATGCTACTGGGAAATATATTTATTTTATGGATAGCGATGACATATTGGACATTGTGGCATTACAACAATGCTACGATGCCTGCGAGCAAAAAGATTTAGATTTTGTATTCTTCGATGCGGAAACAATTATGGAAGCATCCGCCTACTTACCGGATTATAACAGAAAAAACAAAATTAGTGACAAAATATGGAAAGGCACAGAACTTTTAGAATATGAACTACAGCAATACATATTTTCTGCTTCATGTTGGTTATGTTTCACCCGTCATTCATTCATCCAGAAATATTTCACAGGATTTCCTGCCGGCATAATCCATGAAGACCATATTTTCGTAATACAAATTCATTTGAATGCACAAAGGGTTGCGTATATCAACCAAACATTCTTTAAACGCAGAGTACGTTCAAACTCAACTATGACCAACAAATTTAGTATGCGAAATATAGAAGGATATAGCGTCGTATGTTCCAAAATGCTATTGCTACGCCAACAGCATCCTGAATGGACTTCCATAATAGACACCTACCTATGGCAGACTCTAAATGCCATTGTATGGAATGCCCATAGAATGACTTTTTTAGAGAAAATAGAAACAGTCTGTCGTTTCCAACGCTTATCTTTCAACAAATACATTACTTTCAGGCATTGGTTGGTATTCTGGTTTAAACCTTCTCATACTCCCTCAAAAACATAAGAAAAAAGAATGAAAGCAATTGTCTCTATTATCACAGTCAATTATAATGGCTTCGTCGATACCTGTGAAATGATAGAATCTTTTCACAAATACGAAACATATCCATACGAAATCATTGTTGTGGACAATGGATCGCATATGCCAGAGGGTGAAAAATTACAAAAAAAATTTCCTGACATAAAAGTGAAACAAAACACAAATACCGGCTTTGCTGGTGGAAATAATGCAGGATTGGCTATGGCAAAAGGGCAATACCTGCTTTTTATTAACAACGATACGCTCATCAAGGCTCCTATACTGGATACATTAATAAAAAGATTGGAGACAGATAAAAAAAATGGCGGAGTGTCTCCTATGCTAAAATATGCCTATGCCCCTGACATTTTACAATTTGCCGGCTTCACTCCATTTTCATATATAACCCTGAGAAATAGTGCAATAGGATTTAATGATAAGGATCAACCGTGCTATCATAAAGCATGTGAAACGGCATCATTACATGGTGCTTCAATGATGATTTCCCGCGAAGTGCTCCAAAAGGCAGGTCCCATGAGTGAAGATTATTTCCTTTTTTATGAAGAATTCGACTGGTCTGCCAGAATACTGCATGCAGGATATAGGCTATGGTATGAACCGGCTGCCGTAGTTTATCACAAAGAAGGTACGACTGCTAAAAAAGGATCGCTATTAAGAGAGTTTTATCTCTCACGTGCCCGGATACTTTTCGCCCGCAAGAATTTTACCGGTATTAGGAAACTTCTGTCCTGTCTATATATTTTCAGCATTGCTGCTCCTAAAAAGGCAATATTATATTTGCTTCACGGAGAATTAAGTTTAGCAAAAGCCGTACTAAGTGGTACATATAATGGTATAACATCAAAATATAAGAAATCATAAATATGAAACAAGCTTATCCCTCATTTATAATATTTTGCATTCTATTTATATTAAACACCTTAACGGCAGTCATTTATAATCTTTGCAATGAGATATGGCTAATGATTCCTATACGACTTGGAGCTGCTCTCATCAATGGAGCAGGTGTAACGTTATTAATGGTACTGGCTATACACTATATACATAAATTGTTTCATATCAATCTAACAAAAATTGTTTTATTCATAGCTTATTTCTTTTTTGCTATAGAAAGTTTCCTATTACTAAACTTTTATTCTTTAATAACTCCTTCCATCATTATGGTTACTATGGAAACAAGCCAGTCAGAAGCATCCGAATTTTTTACTTCCTACTTTGATATACATACATGCATGGTATTATTTTCTATATTAATCGTTGGTATATTACTTTTCTATTATTATAAAAAGCTATTGAATATCCCTCTCCCTGCATGGTTGCACAAAAAAGCAATCTTAATACCAACCTGTACCCTAACTCTCCTAATATACGCCGGTCTCACCTATTACATCACGCATATACGTCACATGACTTCTTACCAGGCATTGACCGGTATAGAACGCGTCTGGCATTCATCACAAAATGCAATACATGACAGAGCCGAATACAGTAAATATCTTCAATTGGTAAAACAAGATGCTCCAGTTCTCATAAGTAATTCCTCTGAAGTGCCTTATGTAATAATAATATTAGGAGAATCTCTTTCCAAGCTCCACATGGATGCTTACGGTTATCATTTACCCACTACCCCAAAGTTAAGCCAACAGATAAAAGATGACAAAACTTTAAAATTTGACAGTGTAAGAACTCCCCGCACTGTTACATCAGAATCCATTCGACAAATAATGACTTTCTTCGATGACAAATCAGCAGCACCCTGGTACCAATATCACACACTTCCGGCTGTAATGAAGCAGGCCGGTTACTATACTTGTTGGCTTTCCAATCAAGACAGTTTTACTGCAGGTGATGACAACTCTACCGCTGGCATTGCTTCTACTTCTGATTGTGTCAGGTTTCCTCACCAACGGCACGCTTCAGAAGAGCGATATGGCTATTTTGATGGAGAACTACTAACATTATTAGATCAAGAGCTCAGAAGACCTCATGAAAAAGCCTTTTTTTGTTTACATCTTATGGGATCACATCGTCGCTATACTAATAGATATCCCACTGAATTCAATAAATTCAGTATCCATGATATCGCAAAAGACATAAGTAATGAAAAAAAACGCACTATCGCCGAGTATGATAATTCAGTATTATACAATGACTTTGTCTGTGACCAAATAATACAACGATTCCAAAATAAGGATGCCATAGTTTTTAGCTTTCCCGATCATGGTGAAGAAGTCTACGATACCCGCAATATGTGTGGCCACGGATTATACAATCCAAGCTCCCCTATGCAAGAAATACCTTTTCTGATATGGACATCTGAGATATTCAAAAGGAAACATCCCAACATAGTCGAACAGATGAAGAATGCAACAAACAAGCCTTTCAATACAGCAAATATCATTCATACAATTATGGATATTTGCGGTATCCAGACGAAGGACTACGAAATCCAAAAAAGTTTATTATTCAACTAAGACCGCAACCGTTCGAACAAATCTTTCCACTGCCACATGATGTTCTCTTTAGAGTAGCGCAGGACATTTTTTCTTGCGCAAGCTCCCATTTGTTGCCTCAGAGCATCATCTTGAATCAGACGACCTATTTTTTGTGACAACAACTGTACATTCCCGTTTTCAACCAACAAACCATCCACCTCATCTTTAATGATATCCGATGGCCCATGCGGACAATCAAACGAAACACATGGAAGCCCGCAAGCCATTGCTTCTATCAATACCATACCAAATCCCTCAAAACGCGAACTCATGACATACATGGAACTTTCCAGATATTTCTGTTCAATATCTTTCACCGGAGCACATAAAAACAGGCTTTGTCCAAGCTGTTTCTGTTTAATACGATTTTCAAAGTTCTTTTGCAGAGCACCGTTACCATAAATGTATAAATTCCAATCCGGATAAGTCTGATGTACAATTTCCCACGCATCAATCAGCATATCATAGCCTTTCTGCTCATCATAACGGCCTACACTAATAATCTTCTTCGACGTGCAAGTACTGCCTACCGGGGGATAGAAAGGCATAGAATTGGGTATCACAACAGCTTTTTTTATTCTTTTCCAACTTTCCGAATCATATTCAGTCAACACAACCAATGCATCAAAGTTTCTTATGGTCCGTTCCAGTTTATAAGTCCAAATTTTACCTATCATTTTATATACGAGTCCTTCATTTGCCATTCTATGTAAATTACGGATAAATGGTTTAGCAACATGCGCCTCTGCTATTTTCTTGCTTCCATCATGTATTGAGCAAAGAAAATCAATATCACGGCTAATAGTTGTAATAGTAAAATCCGGATGAATAGTAAACAATAGCTTTTTTAGCTTTCGCTTATACTGATGCAATAACTTAAAATAAATAAATACACGCTTCCATATGGGTAGTCCATATTGTTGATGGAAATTCACATCCAAATCAATATGCTTTACTTTGGAAGATAACGGAAAGAATAAGGGGGCATTATTCTGATGTGCAGTTACTACATACATTTCATAACCAAAATTCTCTGCAAAATAGTTAACTTTTTCAGTAATAACCCGGTCAGCTCCTCCCACAGTATTCAAAGCAGGAAACACATAGACAATTTTCATACCCACTTTTTCTTTTTATTTTTGATTTGATTGCTGATTATCTTGTTCAGTCATGTTAGATGGAGTGTCTGCATAATGTTCCTGCGCATGAAACAAGCCCGCAAATTCCTTGGTGCTTTTTCTCAGGCGAAATAAAAAATTCTGCCAAAGAGAACCTTTGCCATCAAGCGTACTATTACAAGTCACCGCTCTTGCTTTCCTACTCCTAATAAATACAAGTTTACCATATTTCTTCAAGCCTAATGCCATCATGCCATCTTCACCACGAATTATATTGGTGCGAAATCCTACTTCACGAGCAGGCTCCGTATGAAAAGCCAAAACCATACCACGCACATTCTTTTCCGGACGTTTGATATTCTGAATATTCAGATAGATATCTCTCAGAAATTCGTAACCCAAGAGCCCCCAGAATGAATGGTTTTCATCCGGTAAGAAACTCCATAAAGAATAAGTACAAACAACATCTTTTCGCTGCAACTGCCTGATATGCGTATCAACATAATGCGGCGGGTATAAAGTATCAGAATCTATACACAGATGATATTTACCACGGGCATGCTTGAGCCCGCAAGCCCGGGCGAAACCCGGACTTTTTCGTTGCTCCTCAAAATAAGTCACACCCAAATCAGAGAGTACTTCAACGGTATGATCTGTAGACATATTATCTACTACAATAATCTCTGCCGGAAAATGGCAGACATTGTTACACAGTGACCATAGGCAAGCAGCAATATGCTTTTCCTCATTATGCGCAATAAGTACAATGGACACTAACGGTTCTGCCGGATAAAAGTGTGACACCTTTTCTCTAATTTCATCTTTGATGCCTGCCAAAACATCCGTCCACTCCTTATCAAAAATTGCCAGATAAGGTTTATACCACATTCCCATACTCCTGTTTTTCTTATAAAATTACTACTTTTCGTTTTTTTTCTCATTCACTAATTTCTCAAATAAATCGTGCCATTGGTTCCCAACAGCATCCATACGATAACGTTGAACAGATTTTGCAGCCTCCTGCCCCATCCGCTTACGCTCATCCTCATGCTCAATCAAATAGCAAATTTTTTCAGCAAGTTCATCTATATTTTCCTTCTCTACTAAAAGACCGTCAACCCCATCCGAGATTATATCACGTGGTCCGCAAGGACAGGCAAACGACACTACAGGTACTCCGCAAGCCATAGCTTCAACTAAAATCATCCCCCAGCCCTCAAAGCGGGAACTACATACAAGGATAGAACTTTCCTGCATTTTTTCTTCTATATTGGAAACTGGTTCTTCCAACACACATTGATTGGTCAGGCAACGTTCATCCACCATATTCTGAAGCAGAGGACGCATCGCACCATCTCCATAAATACTCAACACCCAATCGGGATGGATTTTGACCACTTTTTCCCAAGCCGGAATCAATAAATCAAAACCTTTCTGCTCAAAATAGCGTCCGACAGCAATCACACGCTTTGCCTCGCAGGTAGATTTTACTTGTGGCAAAAAAGGTACAGGATTAGGAATATTGCACACATTCTTCACTTCAGTCCACATTTGTTTATCTTCTTCTGTCAACACAACAAAAGCAGAAAGTTTGCGCAATTCATTAACCAACTGTGCAATCCAGTAATTTTCCACCCATTTACCAATCCACCTTGGTAGATAATTTTTAGGAACCTTTCTATAATGTAACTTACAAATATGCAATTCGCCCACCTTAATACTACCGTCTGTCAGGGAATTCAGGAAATTGATTTCACGTCGCAGCATAGAAATTGTGATATCTGGTTTGTATTCTTTTAAAAAAGCTTCCAACCGTTGCTTATATAGATTCTGTTTTTTCCTATACAATCCAAAACGTCTCCAGAATGGATAACGATACATTTCTTCAAAATTTATATCTAACTGCTTAACTTTTATGGAAGGATTCAAAGGGAAATAGGGCTTCTTGTCCCCACCATCCGTAATAACAATAGTAATTTCATATCCTGGCAACGTTGCTAAATAATTTGCTTTCAGTGTTAAAACGCGTTCCATGCCACCGGAAATGTACAACGTGGGAATACAATATACCAATTTCATAAATATAACCCTCCTATTCTGTTTTTTTGAGATATGAGTACAAATATAAGATTTCTTCTCGAATATACCTTATTCTAAAGGTATTTCTAAACTTATAGCGAATGAATGTCATTAAAAAACATCCAAAAGTTGGAATATACCGACTGACAAACACTACCTTTGCCGCGTTCAAAAAAAAATGATTATTATGGAAAAAAATTCAAACTTACCATCCAGGTTGAAGACAGTAAACCATGGACATTCGATGGCGTAACCACACACACAGACCAAAGATTAGTTTTAACCCAAATCTTTAAAAAAGTTCTCAAGACTTTATACAAAAGAGACAATGACGCCAGTTTTCGGGAATTCAAGGAGTTAGATCCCATTAAGAATATGATCAAAAGAATAGAAAAAGCTCTGAAAAATAAGAAAAAGAAAAAAAACAGCTCTCATTAACATCATTTAGCAGAAGTACGTTTTTTGACTGTTCAGAAAACGTACTTTGCTATGTATCAATACAAAAATCAGAGAAACACCGTACCTAAATTGGCATATTGGGGATTATCGAATGCTTATCTTCGCACCGTCAAAAAAGGAAAACCCTACGAAAAAACGCCGTCGCCGCCACAAGCAACCCCGCTTTACGCAAGAATTTTTCCATAATATTTAATCTAATCAAAGGTGTAAAAATGAAAAGAAACTTTTATCTACAGCATTCGCTTATGGCCATGAATGATCCCCGAATGCGGAACCTGACCGAAGAAGAGGGTTTGAAAGGCCTCGGCGCTTACTGGATTATTATTGAAAAACTGGCACTGCTGCCCGAACCCAGAGCGCAACTGGAATATTTGCGCCCTTTCTGTAGCAGCAAGAAAATATCCTTTGCCTACCTTACAAAAATCATTCTGGAATACCAACTTTTCAAACTCGAAGAGAACGGATATTTCTCCGCCGAAGAACTGAATCCTGTGAAAAAGAGAGAGAAAAAAGCGGCGGAAAATGACGGAAAATCTACCGATTCCAAGCCAAAAAATGACGAAAAACAGCAAAAAACGTCCGGAAATGATGCAGAAAATCAACTCGAAAAAGCCGCTAAATCACTGGAAAACAACGAATCTGCAAAACAGGCACTTGATTCATTTAAAGAGAATATAAAAGATATAATAACATCATCAGCAAAAGAAAAAGAAACTGCTGCTGGTGATGATGCTAATTTTCCAATCGTCCGCCACGATTCGCTGACCGTCTGCGACGGTTCCGGTCGTCCGCAACCCACGTTGCAACCCATACGTCCCTGGCAAGAGTTGGTGGACGAACTGGCGGAAAGAACACCCTGGTTGGAAGCGGTCTGCATGCAAAGTGACTACGGAACACTGCTGATGCGCCACATCAAGGAGGCTGTAGGCTGCTTCAAACAGCATATCGAAATCTACGACAAATGGCACAACCTGCTGACGCAGAGCGATGCACGCCGCTATTTCGTCAACTACACAAAGACTGCACAAACCTCGCAAGCCCTGCGTGCAGCATTGCTTGCCCTCGACGCCAAGCAGCAGTCCGCCGCCCCACCCGACCCTCACCGCTACGAACAGCTCGTCAACGGCAAACGCAGCTATCTGGGCTGCCCCATCCCCGACGACGCCCCGCCCCGACCGGACGCGACTGCTTTCTGGAACGAAGCAACGCACTCGTGGAGCTCGCCGAACTCCACACCTAAGTCCCCCAAACGCCACACTTGAGCGGGGTAAACTCCACACCTGAACGCCTCCAATGCCACACTTCAGCAAGACCGATGCCACACTTCGTGGTCATCCAAGTGTGGCATCGGCACCCGCGAAATGTGGCATCGCGGACGTTGAAGTGTGGCATTAGCAAACGATTAAAAAAATGAACTTAAAACAACCCAACGAACAATGAGAAATTTTCACCAGTACGGAATAGACACCAAAGGCCGCAACAGCGGCAATATCAAAACCATCTGCCCCCAGTGCAACGGCACCCGCGGACACAAAGGAGACAAATCGCTCTCCGTCAACCTGAGCGAAGGACTTTGTTACTGCCATCACTGCGGCTACAAACTCTACGTGCCCGACGATGCCGAAGAACGCCAACGCCAACAACGCCGGGAGCAACGCCGGAAAGCCAGCCAACTGCCCTCACACTTCCGCCGCCCCACCTTCGACCCTGCAAAGGCAAAACTTAGCGAGAAACTGGAAAAATACTGGACGCAAAAACGCTGCCTCGCCCAGAGCCTGCTCGCCGAACTGCGCATCACCGAAGAATGCATCAAACTGCCAGGCAGCAACGAAACGGAGAATTGCCTCTGCTTCAATTACTTCGAGAACGGTGTACTCATCAACACCAAATACCGCAGCGCACTGAAACACTTCAGGATGGTGACCGGCGCCGAACTCATCCCCTACAACATCGACGCCATTGCCGACACCCCGGAGTGCATCATCACCGAAGGCGAATTCGATGCCTGCGCCTTCATGACTGCCGGGCGGAAAGACGTCATCTCCGTGCCCGCCGGTGCGCAGAGCAACCTCACGTGGATGGACAGGTTCGTGGAGACGCACTTCGAACCCAAGAAAGTGATTTACATCGCTGCCGACGAGGACGGAGCCGGACAAGCGCTGCGCCATGAACTCGTCCGCCGCCTGGGAGCGGAACGTTGCCGCCTGGTTCACTTCGGTCCCGGATGCAAGGACGCCAATGAACATTTGATTCTTTATGGCGCTCAAAGTCTTCTCATCACTCTGGCGCAAGCCGAAGAAATCCCGTTGGAAGGCGTATTCACTGCCGAGGACTACCGGGAAGACCTGCGTGCGCTTTTTGAAAACGGGCTGTGCCGTGGTGCCGATACGGGTTGGGAAAACTTTGATGCGAACTGCACTTTCGAGACCGGGCGGAACGTTGTGATATCGGGAATGGCGGGACACGGCAAATCCGAATTCGTCGACGAACTTGTCCTGCGTCTCTGCCTGCGCCATGAGTGGAAGATAGCCTACTTCAGCCCCGAAAACTTGCCGGTCAATTACCATCATGCCAAGCTGATTGAAAAGTTGACCGGACTGCAATTTGGCCCCGGTCCGGGCATGACGGAAGAGCTGTACAACCACGCCGTGAACTGGCTGACGGCCAACGTGACGCACATCTTGCCGGGCACCGATGCCTGCACCATCGACCATATTCTGGAGAAAGCCCGCCAACTGGTATACCGCCGTGGAGTGCGCATCCTCGTCATCGACCCGCTGAACCGCCTGGACCAGCAATTGGAACCGGGGCAGACGGAACTGATGTACATCACCTCGCTACTGGGCAAGCTGGGACGCTTCGCCGCGCAACATAAATGCCTGGTCATTCTCGTGGCGCACCCGCGCAAGATGAACCGCAACACCGCCACCGGAGAACTGCGCCGGGTGGAGATGAACGACATCAACGGTTCGGCCAACTTTGGCAATATGTCCGACTACTGCCTCTGCGTGAGCCGCGACGATGCCAAGCAACTCGTCACCGTCTACATCGACAAAGTTCGTTTCAAGCACCTGGGCAGTGCTAATACGAATGCCAAGTTCGTCTACAATCGCTTGAACGGCCGCTACTGGCCTTGCGAGGAAGACATTGTTCACGGTCCGGACGGAGATAAACCGGGACCGGTAAATACAAAATTCGACAATGAAAATTGGTTGAAAAACACTTCAAAACAAAGTTGTTTATTCGATTAATTATCAGTATATTTGTACATGCTTTAGAGCAGTAAACAACCTAAACTTTAACATATGAAAATAGAAGATGATTCCACCCTCGACGCCCACTTCCCGATACGTACTTACGGAAAAGGAGAATTGGCACTTTGCTACATTCACGAAGTTTGCCAACAATCTGCGGTCAACCAGTTCAACGACTGGATACGCACAGCCCCCGGACTGGAGCAACGCCTGCTGGACACGGGCATGAAACGTACAAGCAGGCATTATACGCCTGCGCAAGTGCAACTCATCGTCAATGTTTTTGGGGAACCTTAGGGTTCCCTTTTTTTTATTCACAGTCACCGGATTCCCGGCAAGTCCTTGTTATCTTCCGTTATTCTCCCCTATTCCCTGCTATTCTTCCATAGCCTCTGCAAACCTCCTTCAACTTCCGTCCGCCCCGCTCCCACGCCGTATCTTTGTGCCATCAACGTTGAGAAATTAATTATTAACCATTAAAACATTATTCAACATGTCAAATGCTTTAGTAGTGCGCACAAAGCGCCACAAGAAAATCGGTGACAAAGAATCTCCCATGGTCTACACCCTGAAACGCAAGTCGAAAGATGCCAAAATCTTTAACCTTGAGCGCATTGCCCAGGATATTGAAGCTCTGGGTGGGATGTCGGCTGAGGACGTAATCCATGTCGGTAAAGCTATCGTGCGCCAGATGCGCCAGACCATGACCGACGGCAACAGTGTCCGTCTGGACGGTTTCGGAATTTTCCACACCACCTTTAAATGCCGCGCCACCGAAGTGGCCAAGGATTGTACGGTGAAGAATATTGAACGTGTCAACATCCGCTTCAAAGTGGCAAATACCTTGCGGCTGACCAATGACAGCAATGCCACCACCAAAGGAATGCCAAACAATATTGTCTTTGAACTGGTGACGGAAGATGGCAGCTCGTCCACCGGCGGCGGTTCTTCTTCCGGTGGTAGCGGAGAAGGGGGACTGGAAGAAGACCCGCTGGGATAGGTTCTAACGCCTCTGGCATTAGAAATTAAAAATTAAAGAATTAAAAATTAAAGGCTGCGCAGCCCATTAATCACTAACCATTAATCACTAATAACTAATTTACATGAAAAAAACGACTTGGGACAAGATTTTGAAAGTAATTATCGCAGTGGCTTCGGCTATAATAGGCGCTTTTAGTGCGAATGCGATGAATTTGTAAACACGTATGAGGAAGATCGATTTAATCGTCATCCATTGTAGTGCCACCCGCGAGGACCGCCCCTTTACCGAGCACGACTTGGACACCGCTCACCGCCTCCGTGGTTTTGATGGCATCGGCTATCATTTCTACGTTCGCCGTAACGGTGATATCAAGTCCACACGCGCGGTCGAGAGGGTCGGTGCCCACGCGCGTGGGTACAATGCTCACTCAATCGGTATTTGCTATGAGGGTGGACTGGACAGCCATGGATTGGCAAAGGACACCCGGACGGAATGGCAACGACATTCGTTGCAGGTATTGGTACGGGCGCTGAAGATGGATTATCCGGAGGCACGGGTTGTGGGACACCGGGATTTGAGTCCGGACCTGAATAGGAATGGGGAGGTGGAACCGATGGAGTGGACGAAGGAGTGTCCGTGCTTTGAGGTAGAGAAAGAGGGGTGGTAACCCCTCTTTTTTATTATCCCTCTTCTTTATTAAGAGAAATAAAACATCCTGTATGTAAACCCAACAGAGAGTAAAGTGCAGAATAGCCTCTAATATTCAACGAATTAAGTAGAATAACCTCTTATGAATGAAATGAAATCGAATGGTTATACCGAACTATACTATTATTGCGAAATGCAGAAATAAGCAAAAAGAGGATAAGGATGCGGAAATACCATAAGTGTTAAATAGGGAGTTGAGGATACTGTTGGGGATACTCGGTTGGGAATACAATGATGTCTCGAACAATTACCAAGACTGAGGTTGGGGATACTTTTTATCGTTGAAAAACAAGACATCCTTGAAGTGATATTTCTTTCGACATGGCATCTTTAAACGCTTTAAATGGACTTTCACAGGGGGATAATACAGCTCTGCAAGAGAATAAATGGGACTACAAAATGATATAATTGGTTGAGCTTTAGTAACTATACCCGTTTTAGATGGTATTATTGCGACGAAGATGTGCGCGCGGCTGCATAGTTACTAGCTCACAGGGGATACAAGAAATACAGATTAATTATCACATGAATCCGTAATTGGCTTAAAAGGACAATGACAAAATCGGCAGAGTCGGAGTCGGCTGCAAAATATTACTTTATAGTAACAGGTCTCACAGTCTCCGACGAGGTTAAAACCGGATGCCGCTCCTTATACTTTTCCGGTTGGGACTCATATTGCGATAGCTCGGATTCAAGATGCCGGAGACGTTCTTTCAAACCTCCAAGCTCTTCAATAAGGGATTTGTTCTCATCGTCCTTCTCTTTATACATCCTATATAAAAAAGAATCACCTTCAGGTGCAGACAAATAGGCTGCTTGAAAAGAACCCGCTGCATTTCCTGTTTCTTCACTACCACGAAGCATACAGCCACGACCGGTAAGAAGCCAATCCGAATCAATAGGAAAGACTAATACAGTGTTTTGGATAGCCGTTAATCCAACATTACTCCTTCCTTTTGAAATTTCCGTAATCAGAGAAGCGCTGACTGATATTTTAGACGCAAAGTCTTTGTTATCAGATACATATTTTCTATCAATCAGGTATTCCAACACCTTCAGAAAGCGTACAGAGAGCTCATTTAGCATATAATAATACAGTTTACTGTAAAAATAAATATCATCTCCTTTTGTTTGGTACAGAATACTGTATACCTTTGCATCAGGTTAAACGTTTACAACGCACAAAGAAACGAAAAAAGGCGCATAAAAACAATAATCAAAGAGCAGAATATGAAGAGGAAAAGGGCGGTTGATAGAAGATATTTGCCATGGGAAAATAGGAAAATGACCCCATGACAAGAAAGAATAATGACAAACGAACAATTAAACTATTTTATAGTATGAAAAAAATAGAATGGGAAAATCCGAAGAAAAAGGGTGAAGCTTATACTCACCTTATGAAGGTGTTCAAAGTGAGCAGACCTACCGTCAGTCTGGCGATGAGTTTCAAACGAAACAGTTTGGAGGCGGCACGCATGAGGCATGTGGCACTGACGCAGCTTGGAGCGAAGTTGCTGAGTGACGAGGAAAAGAGTCCGCAGACAGTCAAGATACTGAATGCGAAGGGAGAAACAGTAAAGACAGTGGTAATGGAAGAAATGTGATATGAACAGGAAACTGACAGGTAAAGAGCGGGCATTTCTCGCGGATATGGCGGCATTGTTGCAACAATATGACTGCCTGATGCATGTAGAGGATAATGAAATCTGTCTCGATATGGAAGACGAGACGGACGATGAACGCAAGGCGATGCACCTGCCGGGAGTGTACGCTTGGTTCGATATTGAATATTTCATGAATAAGAACTCTTGAAAGATAAAATCTCTGACTATGGAAATGTTTGGAAAGACACTGTGTGTGACGTTTGACGAGCTGGTAGGGAGCGGAATAATGAGCCAGGCGAATTACAAAAAACATGTTCGCGACGGAAAGTTCCGCGTACTCAGAAGAGGAGGTAACGGGCGGAAAGCCCAGATTGCCTATGAAAGTCTGCCGGAAGCCATCCGCACTGCTTATGACGCAAGAAATCCCCGAGCCAAAGAGCAAC
>ULMJ01007828.1_pt1 | contig 34758 bp, 20 predicted proteins | sample 1951641 | NCBI WGS metagenome assembly ULMJ01 (sample SAMEA4835550, study PRJEB28245) | human gut metagenome | biome: gut microbiome; material: fecal sample | place: Denmark | collected 2008 | reverse complement strand
ACATACTGAAGAATAGTTGATGGAAAGTACTCTGCAAGGTCTCTCTTGTTAATAGTAATCTTTCCTGTACCTTCGGTTACGAAAATGCGTGCAATTGCACTTTTACGTCTGCCTAATGCATTTACTACTTCCATATTTCTTATTTAAGTAAGTTTATATCAATTGACTTGGGGCTCTGAGCTTCATGTTTGTGCTCGCTACCGGCATATACATACATATTGCTCAGCAATTTAGCGCCCAATTTATTCTTAGGCAGCATACCCTTTACTACTTTTCTCAACAGTCTGTCATCACCATTCGGTTTAGCCTGCAAACGAGCAGGAGTCATTTCTCTCTGACCACCGGGATAACCTGTGTATGACAAATACACTTTGTCAGTCCACTTATTACCTGTCATTTTAACTTTGTCGGCATTAATAATGATTACATTATCACCGCAATCTACGTGAGGAGTAAAGTTTGGTTTATACTTCCCTCTCAACAGTTTCGCAACTTTTGCGCCCAGACGTCCCAATACTTGGTCTGTAGCATCAACAATAACCCATTCTTTGGTTACCGTAGCTTTGTTTGCAGAAATGGTCTTGTAACTTAAAGTATCCACTCTTGATTTGTTTTTTAAATGTTACTACTAAAAAAATCTCATTACGGATTAACTACCCCGGACAAAGGTAGATTAACTCGCTCTGAATTAATTGCTTATCCTTATTAGATAATAATCGGCTTGCAAAGGTACGGATTTTCCCAAAACTGGCAAACGTTTTCTTCTTTTTTTTAAAAGGCTAGCAATCAATTACAAGCAATGTCAGGATACCAAACAAGCAATGTCAGGCTGCAAAAGATTGTTTGTTTTGCAACCTGACATTGCTTGTTACATTATGAAAGCTCGTCTCAGCGAACAATGTCTTCCGGGAACTTATCGGGCATCGACACTCGCTTCCAGGTCTCGTGATACCAGCAGTTCAGTTCATTACCGTTCAAATCTTTAGAAATAAAATACTTCAAATGCATAAGTCCGCCATCACCCAGTTCAAACTCCAGAGTGTTATCTTTATTATCCAGCATGGGCAGATGAATATTCTTCTCAATACTTTCCTTATAGCTGTTGTCCGTCAACTGCATATACGTGCCATAGCCGGTGATGATGGCATCTTTGCCGGGAATAAGAGTGAAGTTTACGATACGCCCGTCATCGCTCAATACCTTGAACGTATTGCTGGGCTTCAACGTACCGGGAACACCCGGAACTTCGGATACATAGTGACATAATTGCCAGATGCCTTTCAGGTCCGCAGGTTTGAAACTTGTCTTCTCCTGCGCCATCGTTCCTGTTACCGCCAGCAACACCGCCGCCAGCATGGTAATGAAATATTGCTTTCTCATGTTCGTATATATTTGGTTAACGTATCGGCATCCAACTGACCCAAATATAAGCATTTATTTTGATATTATAACAATTTATCTATAAAAAAAGAGCCCGCACAACCAAGATTGTGCGGGCTCTTAACTTTTATTGTCGAATTAGAACTCTGCATTACGCGGTGTACGCGGAAAAGGTATGACATCACGAATATTCGCCATACCCGTCACGAACAGAAGCAAGCGTTCAAAGCCCAAGCCGAAGCCGGAGTGAGGACACGTACCGAACTTGCGGGTATCGAGATACCACCACATATCCTTCATCGGAATATGCATTTCATCGATGCGCTTCATCAGTTTGTCATAATCTGCTTCACGCTCGGAGCCACCGATAATTTCGCCAATCTTCGGGAACAACACATCCATTGCGCGTACCGTCTTGCCATCTTCGTTCTGTTTCATATAGAAGGCTTTGATTTCCTTCGGATAATCAGTCAGGATGACCGGACGTTTGAAGTGCTCTTCCACGAGATAACGTTCGTGTTCGGAAGCCAGGTCCACACCCCAGTATACCGGGAACTCAAACTTATGGCCTTTTGCAACTGCATCTTCCAGTATCTTGATACCATCCGTATAAGACAGGCGCACGAAAGACTCTTTCAACACACCTTGCAGGCGCTCAATCAGCCCTTTGTCGAACATATCGTTGAGGAATTTCACATCATCAACACAGTTATCCAAAGCCCATTTCACACAGAATTTAATGAACTCTTCCGCCAGATCCATATTGTCCGTAATATCGTTGAACGCAACTTCCGGCTCCACCATCCAGAACTCGGCCAAGTGGCGCGGAGTATTGGAGTTTTCTGCACGGAATGTAGGGCCAAACGTATAGATAGCCCCCAGAGCTGTAGCTGCAAGTTCACCTTCCAACTGACCGGAAACCGTCAGACTGGCTTGTTTGCCAAAGAAGTCATCATCATAGATGATAGAACCCGCTTCGTCTTTTTTCAAGTCATACAGATTCTTTGTCGTCACCTGAAACATCTGTCCGGCACCTTCACAGTCAGAAGCTGTAATGATGGGGGTATGGAAATAGACGAAACCTTTCTGATGGAAGAAAGTATGGATAGCCATCGCCATGTTATGACGGATGCGGAACACTGCACCGAAAGTATTCGTACGGGGACGCAGGTGAGCAATCTCACGCAGGAATTCCAACGTATGACCTTTTTTCTGCAAAGGATATGTATTATCACAAGTTCCCAGAACTTCAATCTCACGAGCCTGAATTTCAGCTTTCTGACCGGAACCTACAGATTCCGTCAATTCACCGTTCACACTCACACAGGCACCGGTAGTAATATCTTTCAGCATGTCTTCATCGAAGTTTGCCAAATCCACTACTATCTGCACATTATTTATTGTAGAACCGTCATTCAGGGCGATAAAATTAACTTGTTTACTACCTCTGCGGGTGCGAACCCAGCCTTTCACGTTGACCATAGCGCCAAAATCTTCGCGCTTCAACACGTCAACAATCTTTGTTCTACTAATCTTTTCCATAAATTTGTGTTTAATACCTTATTATATAATTACTCAAATGAGCCCATGCGCAGGTAGTTCACCTCTTGTTCACTAAGGTAACGCCATTCGCCACGACGCAAACCTTTCTTTGTCAATCCGGCAAAGAACACGCGGTCGAGCTTCACTACCTTGTAACCCAATGACTCAAATATACGACGTACGATACGATTTTTACCGGAGTGGATTTCGATGCCCACTTCATCACGTTTGAAATCGTCCGTATAACTGATAGCATCTGCGTGGATTTCACCGTCATCCAACTGGATACCGGCTGCAATCTGATCCATATCAGCCTTCGTCACATTCTTATCTGTATGTACGTGATAAATCTTCTTCTTCAGGAACTTCGGATGTGTCAGCTTGGAAGCCAGGTCACCGTCATTCGTCAGCAGCAAAACACCTGTAGTGTTGCGGTCCAGACGACCTACCGGATAAATACGCTCGTCACAAGCACCTTTCACCAAATCCATAACCGTGCGGCGTGCCTGCGGGTCATCCGAGGTAGTCACAGTGTCTTTCGGCTTATTCAACAGAATATAGATTTTACGTTCGATGCTTACCGTCTGGTCGTGGAATTTCACTTCGTCACCACGTTTAATCTTGGTTCCAAGCTCCGTAACCACTACTCCATTTACTAAAACCACACCTGCTGTGATAAATTCATCTGCCTCACGACGAGAGCAAACACCTGCATTTGCCAGGAATTTATTCAAACGAATCGGTTCGTTAGGATCAACAAACTGCTCCTTATATTCTATTTGTTTCTTACGACTGTACTTTGCATTCGGATCATAATCCGCTGTGCGACGCTGTTGCGGACGTCCATATCCACCACTCGGTCTTCCTCCATCGGAATTGAAACGCGGACGCTGAGGACGGTCGCCATAAGAGCCACCACCGTAAGAGCCTCCACCACCATAGGAAGAACGCTGAGGACGGTCGCCATCATTATAGCGGGGACGATAAGGGCGATCGTTGTTATAAGAACGTTGTCCGCCATCGCCACTGTTAAAACGCGGGCGCTGAGGACGGTCGCCATAAGAAGAACCTCCACCATAGGAAGAACCACCGCCATAAGAAGGACGTTGAGGACGGTCGCCACCTTCACTGCTATTATAGCGAGGACGATAAGGACGGTCGCCACCGGCGTTGTTTCCATAGGATGGGCGTTGAGGACGATCACCACCTTCGCTGTTATAGCGAGGACGATAAGGACGGTCGCCACCTTCACGATTGTAAGCCGGACGATCACCATAAGAACGTTGTGGACGTTCGCTACTGCCTTCTGCATTAGGGTTAAAGCGCGGGCGATACGGGCGATCACTGCTGTAAGCACGCTGTGGGCGGTCGCCACTCTCGCTGTTAAAACGCGGGCGATAGGGTCGGTCACCACCCTCACGGTTGTAAGACGGACGGCTGTAATTGTTTTCTCTTTCAAATTTGTTGCCTGAATTCTCCTCATTGGAAGAATCGTCACGCCAAGTTTCGTTTTCTGTACTCATTGTTTTATTCGAATAAAATTAAACGTTGGCCTCACGGCCATTCTATTATCACTTTTATACCTTAATTATTATATATGTATGCTATAACTAACAATCGCCGGATTTAAAATGTTGGCTTCATTATCCGGCTAAATCTTATCTTTCTTTTTTAAATTCCTGTATATGTATGAGGAGTAATGACGCGCAATTCTTTCTTTATTTCCTCGCTCACATTCAGTTCCTCGATAAATTCTTTGATGGATGTCTCCGTAATGGCCTGATTGGTACGGGTTAATGCTTTCAATGCTTCATACGGATGCGGGTATGCTTCACGGCGCAGGATAGTCTGAATAGCCTCAGCCACCACACTCCAGCAATTATCCAAATCACGGTAAATGGCAGGTTCGTTCAACAACAATTTGCGCAAGCCCTTCAATGAACTCTGAATGGCAATCACGATGTGTCCGAACGGAACACCTACATTACGCAACACGGTTGAGTCTGTCAGGTCGCGTTGCAAACGGGATACCGGCAACTTCACAGCCAGGTGTTCCAGAATTGCACTGGCTATGCCCAGGTTACCTTCCGCGTTTTCAAAGTCAATCGGGTTCACCTTGTGCGGCATGGCACTGGAGCCCACTTCACCGGCTTTAATCTTCTGCTTGAAGTATTCCATAGAAATATACTGCCAGAAATCGCGGTTCATATCAATCATTACCGTATTGATGCGTTTCATGGCATCAAAAATGGCGGAAAGATTATCATAGTTGGAAATCTGCGTGGTGTATTCTTCGCGTTCCAATCCCAGCTTTCCGGCAACGAACTCATTTCCGAACACCTTCCAGTCAAACTCCGGATATGCAACGTGGTGTGCATTGTAATTTCCGGTGGCTCCACCGAATTTGGCCGTCAACGGACAAGCTTTCAACGTAGCCAACTGGCGTTCAAGACGATATACGAAAACCATCACCTCCTTACCCAAACGGGTGGGTGAAGCCGGTTGTCCGTGTGTTTTGGCAAGCATGGGGATATCAGCCCATTCTTCCGCATACGTGCGAAGTTGCGCTATCAACTCCTCAATCTGAGGATAATATACTTGTTCCAGCGCTTCCTTGATGGACAAGGGAACGGAAGTATTATTGATGTCCTGTGAAGTCAGTCCGAAATGAATAAACTCTTTGTAGTCATCCATTCCGCCCATCTTGTCAAACTCCTCTTTCAGGAAATATTCCACGGCTTTTACGTCATGGTTTGTCACACTCTCAATGTCTTTGATACGTTGCGCATCAGCTTCCGAGAAATTCCGGTAGATGTTTCTCAAAGTTTCGAACACACCTTTATCCACACCTTTCAGTTGGGGCAGAGGCAATTCGCACAGGGTAATGAAGTATTCCACTTCCACCTGCACACGGTATTTTATCAAAGCAAATTCTGAAAAATAGGACGCTAAAGCGTCTGTTTTTCCTCTATATCGACCGTCAATCGGAGAAATAGCTGTAAGTAAATCAAGTTCCATACGTGTATTTTGATAATTATCGAACTGCAAAATTAGCGTTTTTTTCTGAGTTACAAGCTATAAAGAGGTAAGAAAGTGCAGAAAGGTAGTTAACAGATAGAAATTTGCCCTACAAGATGAACTACAAACGAGACGCAATTCCCGTGTTCCGGGCATTTTCTTTGACAGGTAATGCTGTTTAAAGACCGTTTTTCATAACGGACAGCAGAAGAATAATATTTCCGTCGTAACATGAACCTAATTCAGTCGTATACTGAATAGGGTTAAGTCGTATACTGATTACACCCCCTCCCAGAAAGCGTTCTGGATGGGGGTGCAAACAACACGGAGTATTTGTATGACAAGTGCACATGCTGGATTTGAAAAGTTCAGACATTCCACTCTGTCATACCACTTTGAACTTTCCGGATACCCCCTTATTGCAATGGAGACAAAGTCAGATTAAAAGTAGAAAGAACCTTTTTCCCTGAATAAACAGTCACCGTGAAATCATATTTTCTGCCCTTCTCAAAGCCATTTTTACAAGAAAACTGCAATTCTGTTTTCTCGTATGGCTTCAGAACCGGCACGGTGGCAGAAGCAACGTTTATCAGTTTACCCTCTTTTTTATACTCTATCTTCACTGAAGCTTTTTGAGAAGTTACCTGTCCGAAGTTCTGTACTTCAATATGTCCGGTCATGCCTTTTCCCGACACCGCAAAAACAGGTGCACGAGCGGAAAGGATGGGTTCGATATAATCCACATACGGCAAACGGGCATAGCCATACAGCATTTTCCCGTTTTTATACTTACCAATCAGTTTCGGCGCAAATTCATCTTTCGTAATGCCATTCCCTTTTCCGTCGAAGGTAACAATCAGGTCATCACCATCATTTTCGGTTTTCAGCACTTTACTTCCCCGCCCATAATTCACTTCCTCGGAAGCACCAAAACGCAGGGAGTTCATGTCCATATCTGTTTGAGGATTGAATCCCTTTTCCGCTTTTACTTTCAAACGGATTGTCTTTGTCTTGGCAGTAATGGGCTTTTCGTCCAGAATAGTCAGTAATAACCCCGGATTCAGAGGGATGCCGATATTCTTTGAACTGTGGTTATCAAACGGTTTATCCTGCGGTTTCAAAGTATCAATCACGGCAAAGTTAGCCTGGATAGCACGGCCGTATTCATCCTGATACATTTTAATACGTTCGAACTTAAACCAGTCCTCCACACGCCCGTCTTCATGCACGGCAATTCCCGGAGTATAAGCCTCACCCGGGTCAGTCACCCAGTTCACCCCGTCCTTTGAGCGAAGATAAAAAGCGATACGCCCCAGCCAGTCATTCACAATCATATGATACTGAACATTATCACGCCAGATTACAGGGTCTTCAAAACGTCCGTCCACATCCGGATAGACACGCTTGTCAGTCAGTTGATTGTATTCAGAAAGGCCATCCTGACTAATCCAGATGCCACCACCCCGGCAAACCATCAGATAAGAACCGTCTTCACGCTGTGCAAATGACAAATTGGACAGCCCTTCGATAATACGGCGGTCACGTGCGTTGAAATCAAATTTTCCATATTCCCATTTTCCGTTCAGGTCGTTCGTCACGTAGCGACCGTCAATCACGTAGAGCACATAGCGCCCGTCCTTCAATTGGTACACTTCCGGATTGTGTCCTTTACCAATCATGTTGCGTAGTTTGAAGGGCCCCGTTTGATTATCACTGACTGCATTGAATACAAATGAATTAGGCCATTCGCCATGTCCTTTCGGAGAAGACTCCAACCAGCCGCAAACAAATAAATGATACTTGCCATCTTCGCCCTTCTTGATATTTCCACCCCAGTACGACCAGATACGGTCTTCAATACCGTTGTCAATATAGCGGGGAACAACACCTTTCACACCCCAAGTATCTGACGAAAACACCTTACCTTGCATCGGCAGAAAACGGTCTATAAAACGGGCCCCATCCACTAACTGACTCCATTCCCTGGGACGTTCGCGCTCTGTTATCTGCGCAGACAATGACATGTTGATACATAAAAGGCTAAATAGCAATAATCGAATTTGAAGTTTCATACTGTTTATTTTTAACGTGTTACAATATTAGTTTTTAATCAATCACCTTATAGCCCTTCCATCCATAATATGCACAAAACATGAAGCATACGAGCGGAACAATATAGGCTATCTGATAAAGATGTTCATTATGATGCATGATATAAGCGGTGAGTTGTGGCAGACAGGCATTTCCTACGATGGCCATGACAAGAAAAGCCGAACCGCTCTTGGTATCATCTCCCAAGTCATTCAAAGCCAAAGAGAATTGCGTAGGGTACATGATTGACATAAAGAAAGATACCGCCAGCATGGCGTACAAACCCACCATTCCGCCAAAAGTCATGATAACACCACACAGAACGATGTTCACCAGCGCATACAGGACAAGCATATTTTCAGGTTTAAACTTTATCATCAGGGCTGTACCTATCCAACGTCCCAACAAGAATGCCAGCATATAAAAGCCAAAGAATGTGGTTGCTTTACCCTCGGGCATCCCTGCATACGTGCAACAATAAACAAGAAAAAGACTATTGATTGCCGTCTGTCCGCCATTGTAAAAGAACTGAGCTATTACACCCCAGCGCAAATGAGAACGTTTCAACACCTTGAAATTAATAAGTTTGCCCTGTTTCTTTTCTTTCAGTTCTTCTCCCCCTATTTTGGGTAGACGGGAGAAAATAAAGACAATGGCAATCACCAGAAGAATGCCCGCCAAAATGAGATAAGGCAATTTCATAGCATCAGTTTCAAACTGGATATACCCTTCCCATCCTCCCGCATAATCAGCAGGAATAGTTTCACGTGTGTATTCTTGTCCGCTCAACACCAGTTTACTCAGGAACATGGCGGCAATAAATGCCCCCAAACCATTAAATGACTGAGCGAGATTTAATCTACGGGGTGCAGTTTGAGGATTTCCCAAGGCCGTTACATAAGGATTAGCAGCCGTTTCGAGAAAACACATACCAGTGGCAATGACAAAGAATATACCCAGGTATGCCCAATACTCCTTTATGGCAGCCGCCGGGAAGAACAATGCTCCGCCCGATGCCGCCAGCAACAAGCCAAAGATAACTCCGGCCTTATAACTGTATTTCTTCATGAACATGGCTATCGGGATGGGGAAAATAAAATAAGCCAGCCAATAGGCTGTCTCCGTGAACGATGCTTCAAAAGTATTCAACTCACAGGTTTTCATCAATTGCCGTATCATGGTTGGCAACAGATTGCTGCTGATAGCCCAGATAAAGAAGAGACTGAATATAAGCGTCAGGGCAACAGTGTATTTCTTTGTATTGGTATTCATTTTATAAGGTCAATGTGTTAATCGTAATTATTCCGACATATTTTTTATATAAGGCAACTCCATCAGGTTATTAAGCCGATAGAAGTTTCGGGCATTCTCCCCCAGGAACAGAGCCTTTTCTTCTTCCGTCATCAAGTCGGACTTGACAATGAAGTCGTAAGACATCCGATAAGTAATAGCTGCAATGGTTCTCGGATAGTCCGACCCCCACATCAGTTTTTCCATACCTACAAGTGAAGCAGCTTCCTTTATGGCAACCACAGCCCCCCGGAAAGGATAAAATTCATCATTAAACAACCAGGTGATACCACCGGACTCTATACGCACCCGTTCATGGCGAGCCAGTTTTATCTGCTCCTGCCATTGCGGTCGCGTCACCATACCGAAATGTCCTATGGCAATCCGAAGGCGCGGACATTCAGCAATAATTTCTTCCATTTCACCAACCTGTTCGGCACCATCGGCCAAGTCCACCGAAAGCAATACATCTTTTTCTTCCATCAGATGAAACATCCGCATCATTTCATCAGAAGTGAGATACACTCTGCCTTCAGACAATAATAGTCGTTGAGCCGGAATCTTTATTGCCTTGAAACCTTTTTCTATCAGCTCCTCAGCATGAGGAAAATAACCGGGCTTCCGTGCATCGACCATGCCGCAACACAAGAAGCGGTCGGGATATTGCTGCTGCACCTGCTCCAGATAGTCATTCTGCAAGCCGTCAATGTACTCTTGCGTAATCACTGCAGCGGAAACCTGTGCATAATTCATATTGGAAAGGAAGATTTCGGCTGTATTCCGCCCATCCATCATAAAGGGCGGAAGCATCTGGCGCACCTCACCCATGAACAAGGATTTCCCTCCTTCCATGGTTTTGATTTTCATGCCGTCCACCTCTGTATCCTGATGCAACCAGAGGTGGGCGTGAGCATCTATAATCTTATAATCCATACTTTCAGAATTTTACCAGAATACGGAATACCTTTCCCGGATTAGCAACCCAGCCTTCCAAAGCTTCTTTTGTTCGGTCGGGGGTATAAACCCCACTAATCAACCTTTCCACACCGGCAGAGGAGTGTTTCAGATATTCTATAACTGCACGGAAATCCTCGGGCATAGCATTGCGGGAACCACGAATATCCATCTCTTTCATCACAAAATACTTTGTTTCGAAAGAAGTCTCCTTCTTGGCATAACCAATACAAACCACCCGACCGGTAAAACCGACTTCATTAATTGCCATTTGATAAGTAACCGGAGCACCCACAGCTTCAATAATCACGTCAGGGCCAGCGCCTCCGGTAATTTCCTGCAAACGTGCATGAACATCTTCGGTTGCAGAGTTAACAGTATAGCGAGCACCCAACTCCTGAGCCAGCTTCAGCTTCTCATCATCCACATCCACAGCTATCACCCGGGCACCCCGCAATGCAGCACGGATAATCGCTCCCACGCCAATCATCCCACAACCAATAACCATCACTACATCAAGGTCTGTAACCTTGGCGCGGGAAACAGCATGAAACCCCACACTCATAGGTTCTACCAAAGCAAACTGGCGAAGCGTCAATACATCATCAGCAATCACCTTTTGCCAAGGCACCACTATATACTCGCACATGGCTCCGTCGCGTTGTACACCTAAAGTCTGATTAAACTGGCAAGCATTCGGACGCCCGTTACGGCAAGACGAACAATGCCCGCAATTCGTATATGGATTCACTGTGCAGGACATACCGGAATGAATATTCTCAGGCACCCCTGCACCTACAGCTTCCACCTGAGCTGCAATCTCATGCCCGGGAACAACCGGCAGCTTCACCATCGGATTCTTTCCAAGGTATGTATTCAAATCTGAGCCGCAAAACCCGACATAATGTATCTTTAGCAACACTTCACCGTCATGGAGCTGTGGTTTTTCTCTTTCTATGAGAGCGACATTGCGTTCTCCTAATATGGCTACTGCTTTCATTTCGTTTTTATTTAACTATTCAACCATGTATCCCTGAAACGGGGTTCCAGAATCTCCTTAACTTCTTTCAACAACTGTTCATCCAATGCCTCATCCGTCCATTTTATGTTTTGCAAAACAGCTCCCGGCCGGGCCGTACTGAACAGGGTTGTTGCAATCCGAGGATTAGACACCGCATACTTCACCGCCAATTGCTCAATTGCCTTGCCTTGCTCTTTGCAATATTGCGCAGCCTTCTTGCATAAATCCTGTAAAGGCTTAGGAGCCGGATGCCAGTCGGGAGCACCCCTTTCAGTGAGCAACCCCATCGAGAAGGGGGAAGCATTAATCACTCCAATTTCTTTTTCTTCGAAATAATCAAGATAGTCGGTCAGCGCATCATCATTGAGGCAATAGTGACAGAAAGACAAAACACTTTCCACTGTGCCAGCGGGTACATGGTCGATTACATATTTTAAATGACGCAGCGTCAGATTAGTTATACCTACATGTTTTACGATGCCTTTGTTTCGCAATTCCACCAAAGCCGGCAGTGTCTCCTGGCAGACCTGCGCCAAATCAGCAAACTCAATGTCGTGCACATTGATTAAATCAACGTAATCCACATTCAAGCGTTCCATGCTTTCATATACGCTCTCCGTAGCTTTCTTTGCAGAATAATCCCAGGTATTCACTCCGTTATCACCATAACGCCCCACTTTGGTGGAGAGATAATATCTGTCACGCTGAATTTCTTTCAAAGCTTTTCCCAATACGATTTCAGCCTTCAGATGCCCGTAATACGGAGACACATCGATGAAATTGATACCATTGTCTACGGCCGTATGCACAGCCTTTATACCCTCCTCTTCCTTTATAGAGTGGAAGACGCCACCAAGCGAAGAAGCTCCAAAGCTAATATTGGAGACTTTCATTCCTGTTTTTCCTATTTCTCTGTATTCCATTGTGATTAATTTTAAGATTTCATGCTCCAAAAGTATCTGTTTTCAATATATACAAGATTCCCCAGGTGTTAAAACCTTACGCAAAGGTTTGCGTAAATTCCCCGTTTTATTACCTTTGTCCACGTCCCGCCTTTCATTACTTTTGTTGCCGGACTCATTTATCCTGTTTATGCTATGGAAAAGAAAAGAAACATATCACTAAAAGAACTTGCAGCAGAATTGGGAGTATCCATCTCTACCGTTTCGCGTGCGCTAAAGAACAGTCCAGAAATAGGTGAAGAGATGCGGAAGAAAGTGAAAGCGCTGGCAAAAGAGCGGAACTATCGCCCGAACCCTTTCGCCATGAGCCTGTTGAAGAATACACCGCGGATAATAGGCATTATCGTCCCTGATATCGTCACTCATTATTATGCGTCTATCATCAGTGGCATTAATGACATGGCTCACAATAATGGCTATTCCACCATCATAACATCCTCCTACGAACAGTTTGAAAATGAAAAGAAATGCCTGGAAGACCTCATAAACCTCCGTGTGGAAGGAATCATCGCCTGCCTGTCACAGGAGACAACGGATTATTCGCACTTCGAAGCGCTAGTTGAACTGAATGTACCCTTAGTCTTTTTTGACCGGATATGCTTGACTGAAAAATTTTCTTCCGTAATTACCAATAACATAGAATCGGCACAGGAAGCTACTGAACACTTTCTGTCAACAGGTTCCAAACGTGTAGCTTTTATAGGCGGTGCTAATCACCTGGAGATAGTAAAACAACGAAAACATGGTTATCTGCAAGCTTTGCGTGAAAGGAAAATCCCAATTGAAAGACAACTGGTGTTTTGCAAGAAAATCGGATATGAGTCAGGATATGAAGGTGCTTGCCATTTACTCTCATTGCCTAATCCGCCGGACGCCATATTAGCCATGACAGACAGCCTTGCCTTCGGAGCAATGAAGGCCATAAAGGAATCCGGTTTGCACATCCCCAATGACATTGCTTTGATAGGATATACAGACGAAGCCCACTCCAACTACGTAGACCCACCATTGACAGCCGTAACTCACCAAACATACAAGATGGGAGAAACAGCTTGCGGACTTTTGCTCAGACAACTCAAAGGAATTGGTAATATAGAACAAGAGATGGTGCCGTGTATTCTTTCCGTCCGTGGCTCTTCCATCAAACAATGAATTAAAACAAAAATGGCCTCACAATCACTTGCAAGACCATTTAAAAACAACTAAGTGGGCGCTGAGGGATTCGAACCCCCGACCCTCTGGGTGTAAACCAGATGCTCTGAACCAGCTGAGCTAAGCGCCCTTTTGTTCGAAAGTGTATTGATATTTTTTGGTGGGCGCTGAGGGATTCGAACCCCCGACCCTCTGGGTGTAAACCAGATGCTCTGAACCAGCTGAGCTAAGCGCCCCTACACTTTCGTTTCAAAAGCGATGCAAAGGTACAGCTTATTTTGACATTACCAAAACATTTGCGAACTATTTTTTAAGAGAAACAGACAAAAATAGATGTAGTTATTGAAATTCAGCAATTTAACAATGAAACTTTTTTCTTCAAACAATCATCCATATAATGCCCGCTTTTCCTTCCCCGCTCACGGAAGAAGATAGCTTCCCGGTGGAAGCACTTTTTCTTTGCCACCAGGCAACACCACTACAGCAACAGTACCTTGCGGAACAACCACATGTATAGTCATCATACGGTTTTCTTTTTTTATATCAACTTTGATGTCCCCATAAAGGGTGGGTACCACTGCTGACGCCTCGTGCAATGCACCAAGCTGCGGAGCCACGCGAAAACACTTGAATCCGGGTTCAAGAGGTTCTATCCCACACAACTTCTGGCTCAATATGGTCAACGGACCACCACTCCATGCATGGTTGATAGTCCCTCCTCCAAAGCCATCAGCACCTATTCCCCAACCTTCAAATAAAGTCGTATAAGGATATGCCATCATTTTTGCATAACGGTTACGCATGCGTTCCAATGCAAAGTCCGGTTCACCCATCATGAATAGTGCCTCCAGAATGTATTTCTCCATATAAGGGCTGGCATGGTACTCCTTCTTTAAAACCTTCAGCAAGGCCTTGCGCCTGCCGACCGGCGCCAATCCGCTAACCACTGCCATAGCCTGAGAACGGTCGTCCGTCTCACCCTTGTAGGATTTGGAACGGTATGCCGTGCCAGTCCAGTAACGATGGTCAAAAGTTGAAGAAATACGTTTCATCATCTTGTCAATCAGGTTGGCATCATATTGCTTATGCAGATAAAGGGCAAACTCTTTCTCAGCTTTAAGGGCTAAATAGTACCAACAAGTGGTAAGAAGTTCCAAATCAATGTTCGCTCCCCAGTCACCCCAGTTCCAATCACCGGGACGGGGAACAGGAAATCCCTGCATATCCACCTCCCACACTTCGTGAAGATACTTCCGCAGCCCGTCATAAATCTTCGGAACAAAGGAGTAATCACCGCTATAGAATGCCTGCGTGTAGAATCCATACCAGCCGACAGAAGCAAGCATTTGTAAAGGAAGCTCCTTACACCAATTCAAGGAGGGAACCGGAGAGACAATAATGCCGTCCGGGCGTTGCCAATTCATCAACTCATAGATACCTTTGGTAGCCAATTGCCAACCTCGCGGGTCGAGCGCATAGAATGCTTCGCCCAGTTCGTTCACTTCATCTCCCCACCACTGCGCACGTTCACGGTCGGGACAATCCATGTAATTATCACGCATAGTGATATACAGGGTACGGGCGCTTCGCTTCCACAACTCAGTAAGAAAATCATCATTGCATGTAAAAGAGCCTTTTATATCAGCATTATAACCTGTTTCGCGATATTTAAGCCCCAGTACTTCTACTCCGGAAGGAATCACGTACAACATCTCATGACCGTTCATCCAGCCAAGGCTTTCATATTCCTGCTCTCCTTCACGAGTGACGTATTCCGCTCTTACATTGTTAGCACTGCCACCTGTATAGTTATCAGTCAGCATACCAATCAGCAATCCGGCGGGAGCTTTGACTTTCAGATAAGGAGTAACCTGACAGTTGTACGGCAAACGACAGCGAAGGGTGTCGCCGGTTTTATTCTTAACTACTTCCAGATAGTCCTTCAGCCCACTATCTTTCCACATCGGGATGGGGCGAAGTACTAATTTGCCAAACGGCAGTCTGTTCGGGAAAGCAATCTCAATGGAGGCCCCCAGTTGTCCGCTAAATCCCGGTAGATTCCAGCCTGCCAGTTCTTTACGTGCGTCGAAACGAATATTGCTTTCGGACAAACGGTAATTAGGGAATGGTGCTTCTGTATCCTGATAAGCTTGACAGACGCCGCATTGCCAAGTTTTATCACTAACAACGGTCACCCCCGCCGACTGGGCACTAAACAGTAATGCCGCCACACCGCTGTTCACATGACTAAATCCGTTCTTTCCGAAATGCCACACTAACAATGCTATGACATTTGTTCCTTTCGCCAGATAGGGCGCAATGTCTATCCGGTCATAGTAAGTCGCCCCGGGTGCAGGACCGCGTTTCAATCCGCCTTCAAAAACCACCATCTTGCCATTAATCCACAACCAGTATTTGGAGTCAACGGCAATACTCGCCATTAGTTCACCCGGAACATCAGTGACCTCCACAGTTTTGCGAAAACAAAGCCAGGTATTCGGCAGACTTTTACCATTACCAATCCATCTGGCTTGAGGAAGAAATTCATCTGCTGCTTTTACCTGCACGGCAACAGCAGAAATAAAAATAAGAATTAAAAGGAAGAGTTTTTTCATGTTTAAGACAGTATTTTGATTTAACGGATTTAAAGAAACGACTCCTGATTCATCATTCCGACCCTATCTTCCGAATCACCTTTGCCGGATTGCCTACCGCTACGCTATCAGAAGGAATATCTTTCGTCACCACGCTTCCGGCACCAATGATACAACGGTCGCCAATCGTCACCCCGGGACAGATAACTGCTCCGCCACCAATCCAACAGTCCTCTCCTATTGTCACGGGATAGGCATATTCTTTCGGAGTGCGGCGCTCTACATAGTCCATCGGATGTTGCGGAGTATAAATCTGCACACAGGGACCAACCAACGTATGAGCCCCGATTGTAATATAGCCACCATCCAGGAAAGTACAGTTCGTATTCACAAACACATGTTCACCCATCCGGATACCATCACCATGATCGCAATGGAAAGGCGGGCACACCACAGAAGTTTCAGGAATACCAGGTATCAGGTCCTCCAGCAATCCCCGGTAAGCCTCATCATAAGTGCTCAACTGCCGCATTCTTGCCAACAACTTCTTCGCATGCTCAAACTTCACCTGCACCTCCGGAGCGGACATATCCGCCAGTTGCGAACTCCGCATTTTCTCTACTTCATCCATATTTATTCCTGCCAATAAGCTATTTTAGTTTTTACCTGTCACAAAAATAAGAGATTAATTTCTGATTTCCAATGATATGAATAAAAAAGAGACAGCATAAACACCGGAAACATCCGGTATTTATGCTGTCTTCTCTATTCTGGTTGTTATACCTTATTATTTGTATTCCTGCCAGCTCTTGATCTGAATATCCTGCAGTTTCAGTTCACAGAACGCTTCAATGAAAGCACTTGCCAGACGGGCATTCGTAATCAACGGAATGTTATGGTCGATGGCACCACGGCGAATCTTATATCCATTCGTCAACTCACGCTTCGTATGGTTCTTCGGAATGTTGACAATCAAGTCGAACTTATGTTCGGCAATCATCTTCATCACGTTGTTTTCAGCATCAGGGCGTTCATCGGGCCAGTAAACGGCTTCGGTAGACACACCATGAGCATTGAGGAATGCTGCCGTACCTGCCGTCGCATAAATCTTATAGCCTTCATTGAAGAGCATGCGGCTGGACTCCAACAAATCTACTTTCGACTTCATGGCGCCGGAAGAGAACATCACACCCTTTTGGGGTATCTGGAAGCCTGTAGCAATCATCGCACTCAGCAATGCTTCTGAGAAGTCATCGCCGATGCACCCCACCTCACCGGTAGAAGACATATCCACACCCAGTACCGGGTCAGCCTTGTGCAGACGGGAGAATGAGAACTGAGAAGCCTTTACGCCAATCCAGTCAATATCGAATGCCGATTTGTCGGGACGAGTATAAGGAGCATCCAGCATGATGCGGGTAGCCGTTTCAATAAAGTTGCGTTTCAACACTTTAGACACGAACGGGAAACTGCGTGAAGCACGAAGGTTACACTCGATTACCTTCACCTCATTGTTGCGTGCCAGGAACTGGATATTGAACGGACCGGAGATATTAAGTTCTTTTGCAATCTGACGACTAATCTTCTTGATACGGCGTGCAGTAGCAAAGTAAATCTTCTGTGCCGGGAACACCAGCGTAGCGTCACCGGAGTGTACACCTGCAAACTCCACATGTTCGGAGATGGCATACTCTACCACTTCACCGTTTTGTGCAACAGCATCAAACTCAATTTCTTTCGTATTCTGTAAGAATTGAGATACCACCACCGGATATTCTTTGGATACTTCGGCAGCCATCTGCAAGAAGTTTTCCAGTTCTTCTTCATCATAGCACACATTCATTGCTGCGCCCGAGAGCACATACGACGGACGAACCAACACCGGATAACCCACTTTCCCAACGAAATCTTTCACAGCCTCCAGACTGGTAAGCGCTTGCCATGCCGGCTGGTCGATGCCCAGTTGATCGAGCATTGCAGAGAACTTGTTGCGGCTCTCGGCACGGTCGATAGAGATTGGTGAAGTTCCCAAGATGGGCACTGACTGACGGTGCAGCTTCATGGCCAAGTTATTCGGAATCTGTCCGCCTACGGATACGATTACGCCGCGGGGTTGTTCCAAGTCGATTACATCGAGTACACGTTCAAAAGAAAGTTCGTCGAAGTAAAGGCGATCGCACATATCATAGTCCGTAGATACGGTTTCGGGGTTGTAGTTAATCATGATGGACTTGTATCCCAGTTTGCGTGCCGTCTGCACAGCATTCACCGAACACCAGTCGAACTCTACGGAAGAACCGATACGGTAAGCACCGGAGCCCAGAACAACCACCGACTTTTCATTCTTATAATAATTCACATCGTAACCCTGAACGGCATACGTCATGTACAGGTAGTTCGTCAGTTCGGGATGTTCGGAAGCTATCGTATTGATACGTTTTACAGCCGGAAGAATGCCGAGCTCTTTACGACGGGCACGTACCATCAGGTTTTCCTTCTCCATATTACCTGACGGCTCGAGCACGAAACGCGCAATCTGGAAGTCAGAGAAACCGAGTACTTTTGCTTCACGCAGCACGTCGGCCGGAATATCCTCCACCTTATTATATTGAGAGAGCTTCAACTTATAGTCAACAATGTTTTTCAACTTGCCAAGGAACCAGGGGTCAATCTTAGTCAGGTCGAAAATACGGTCTATCGTATAACCACTTTCCAAAGCCTGGGCAATGGCGAACACGCGCAAGTCCGTAGGGCGTGAAAGTTCGCGGTCCAAGTCGTCGAAGTGCAGGTCGTTACCAACGAATCCGTGCATTCCCTGGCCAATCATACGCAAACCTTTCTGGATAATTTCTTCGAAAGAACGTCCGATAGACATGATTTCGCCTACCGACTTCATGCTGGAACCGATTTCGCGGCTAACGCCTACGAACTTCGTCAAGTCCCAACGAGGAATTTTACAAATCAGGTAGTCCAGTTGCGGAGCCAGATATGCAGAGTTCGGAGTTCCCATTTCGCCAATCTGGTCGAGCGTATAGCCCAGCGCAATCTTGGCGGCAACGAATGCCAACGGATACCCCGTAGCCTTAGATGCCAAAGCAGAAGAACGGGACAGACGGGCGTTCACCTCAATCACGCGGTAATCATTGGTTTCGGCATTGAATGCGTACTGAATGTTACATTCGCCCACGATGCCCAGATGGCGGATACATTTGGTAGAAAGGTCTTGCAACATCTTCACCTGTTCGTCGGTCAGTGAACAGGTCGGAGCAACTACGATAGACTCTCCGGTATGGATGCCCAGCGGGTCGAAGTTTTCCATGCTTGCTACTGTGAAACAGTGGTCGTTCGCATCACGAATTACCTCGAATTCAATTTCTTTCCAGCCTTTCAGAGACTCTTCTACAAGAATTTGTTTAGAGAAAGCGAAGGAGCTTTCAGCCAGTTTCAAGAATTCTTCCTTATCCTGACAGATACCGCTACCCAAACCGCCCAGTGCATAAGCGGAACGAACCATTACCGGGAAACCGATACGTTCGGCGGCTGCAATGGCATCTTCCATACTCTCTACAGCCTGGCTGACGGGAGTCTTCATTTCAATTTCATCCAGTTTCTTCACGAAGAGGTCACGGTCTTCTGTATACATGATGGCTTCTACCGAAGTTCCCAATACGCGCACGCCGTACTTGTTCAGGATGCCGCTTGTATACAACTCAGCACCGCAGTTCAGAGCTGTTTGACCGCCAAATGCCAACAGAATGCCATCAGGACGTTCTTTCTTGATGATTTCTTCCACGAAATAAGTGGTAACCGGCAAGAAGTAAACCTGATCTGCAATACCTTCCGATGTTTGGATGGTAGCAATATTGGGATTTACCAATACTGAACTGATACCTTCTTCGTGCAGAGCTTTCAAAGCCTGCGAACCGGAATAGTCAAACTCCCCGGCCTGACCGATCTTGAGTGCACCTGAGCCCAAGACCAACACTTTCTTCAAATTCTTTTCCATATATTCTCTTGTTGTCTATTTAAGTTTCTTCCTATACGTTCGGGCACAAAAAAAATGCGTTACCCGTAAAAGGATTAACGCATTACCAAAGAACTAACAATATCATTTTCAGAGAAGAAGAAATCATCGGCTAACGAATGAAATTCATTCGAACGCAGATTATATTTGATTCTCTTCCCGTGTTGCTGCATCGTCGTTTTAAAATTTGTGCAAAGTAACGACTTATTTGCGAGACAAACAAATTATCAGAAGAAGTTTTTTCGACTAAGGCTCTTCTTAATAAAAGGATTTATTAAAAGAAGAAGTAGGAACCATTTCACCTTCTTGGCCTATTTTTCTAACTTCCCTATACCCAGATTGAATAATTAGCCTTAATCAATCTTCTATTATATTCTCTTCTTTATTATCATCGACAGTCTCTGATTTTTCACTCCCCCCTTTTAAGAAAGCAGTAGGTGTTACACCGAATTGTTTTTTAAAACATTTACTGAAGTAAAAAGGATCATTTATCCCGACCTGATAGGAAATTTCCGAAATATTATAATTACCTTCTTGTAAAAGCTCCGTTGCCTTCCTCATACGCACGGTACGCATATACTCATTAGGTGAGTAGCCGGTTAATCCTCTTACTTTACGATAGAAAATGGAACGTCCCAATCCCATGATAGATGCAAATTCGTCAATAGAGAAATCTGCATTGGCAATTTGAGATTGCATAACCCTCTCCATTTTCTCTACAAAAAGTTTATCCTTATCAGAAGTACAAATAGTCAGGCGTGTTGCTTGCGGGTCGTTTGAAAACTTCTCACGCAACTTTTCACGCTGTTCCAGTAACTTAATGACACGAACCAGCAACAACCGGGTACTGAACGGCTTGGTAATATAAGCATCCGCGCCACATTCCACTCCCTTCAAATGATTATCCGACGAACTGAGCGCCGTTAACAGAATGATAGGAATATGGCTGGTACTGAAATCGTCTTTCAAGCGCTTAGTCAGTTCAAAACCCGAATAGCGTGGCATCAGTACATCACTGATAATCAAATCAGCATCATAAGTTCGCGCACGTTCCAATCCCGACTCACCATCTGATTCGGTGACTACTTCAAAATATGTACTTAGCTCTTTTTTAAGGAATTCACGGACATCGTTGTCATCTTCTATAATTAGGACTTTACTCTTATTCAAAGGGACAGTTATCGATACCTCGTCATCATCTCCCGATTTATCATGGTCTATTACAACTTCGGCTAAACGCTTTTCCGCTTTTGCTTCCTCTTCCAGCAATACATTATTAACAATGAGGAAGTCCTCCTTTCCAAATACGGAAATATCAGTAGGCAATGTCACGATAAAGATAGAACCACCTTGAGGGTTTTCCTCATATGAAACGGTACCTTTATGCACGCTTACCAGTTCATGTGTAAGATGCAATCCTATCCCAATACTGTCCCCAGAGAAGCTACTCTGCATGAATCTTTTAAATAGTTCTTTACGTTTTTCTTTGGGTACTCCGACACCAGTATCCGATACCTTTATTTGCAATGTGTGTGCCACTTCGTCCACTGTTACCACTAATTCTATTTTTCCCTCCGAAGGAGTATATTTAAAGGCATTTGACAAAATGTTATAGGTCACTTTATCAATGTTACCTTTATCTATAAACATTTTATAGGCAGGTGTTGAAGGTAAAAAACGAAAGTCCATATTCTTAGACTCTGCCACATCCTTGAAACTAAGGAATATTTCGTATAAGAAAGCAATAACATCCGTCTCTTCCAATGAAAGCCGTAGTTTGTTGTTCTGCATTTTGCGGAACTCTAACAGTTGGTTGATAAGGCGAAGTAGACGTTTTGTACTCTTTTCCATTACTTTGATGGAATAATTCATTTCTTTGGGTACTTTGCCTCCATAACATATATGCTCCAATGCCCCCTGTATCAAAGTCAACGGTGTACGAAATTCATGAGAAATATTAGTAAAAAATGCCAGTTTGTATTCCGTAAGTTGCTTTTCCAATTTTATTTTATTCCGGAGTGCACTTATGTTATGCACTGTACGATAAATAATATACAGCATGATAGCTATCAACAGAAAATAAATCAGATATGCCCATCCCGTTTTCCAAAAAGGAGGAAAGACCACAATTTTCATGACAGATGCCTGGTCACTCCATAGTCCGGAAGCATTACATGCCTTCACATGCAGATAATAAGTGCCGGGAGGTAAGTTTTTGTAAGCAGCGAAGTTCAATGAAGACGGACTACTCCAATCCTTGTCGTAGTTCTCCAGCCAATATCTGAATTTAGATAAATCGCTTCCCATATAGTCGAAAGTGGAAAACTCTAATACGAAAGAATTTTGAAAGTGCTGCAGATTAATCTCCGAAATATAGGCGACGGAGGATTTTATCGGGGAATCAGGATTATCCGGATTAACAGAAATGCCATTCAACTTCAAATCAGTAAAGGTTATCGGATACATTGGAGATGCTTTCTCTATAAAACGCGGATCTATAACCGTAAACCCAAAGTTGGTTCCGAAAACCAGGCGCCCGTCTTGTAACCGGATAGCACAATCTTCGCTATATACATTACCCAACATATTGCTGGAAAAAAAGTAGTTTTCAAATGTTCCGGCTTCCGGATTGAAACAGGAAATTCCATATTCGGTTGTAATCCAAATCATGCCATCGAGATCTTCATTAAATGCCTGTACCACATTATCTACCAACCCGTCGGATGTATCATAGTGGGTGAATTCCAGTTCACCATAGTCTCCCCTGAGGTTGCACGTTGCGAAACCTGCACCTGACTCGGCCACCCAAATACGCCCTTTAGAATCTTGCATAATACTTTTTATCTCATTACTATACAAGTTACCTTTATCGAAAGTATAGTGGTAATAGGCTTCCGCATTTTTTAGTAGCTCCTCCGGATCGAAAACAAAAACACCGTCATTGGTGCCAAGTCATATCCATCCATTGACATCTTCACATAATACTCTAATCCGGCGCTGTCCATAAGTACTGTTGAAGAAATGACGGAATGTATAACCGTCTTTACCTTTTATAGCCAGATTCAGACCTCCACCAAATGTGCCAACCCACATCCTGTCTTTCCTATCTCTAAGAATACAAAATATTTGATCAATAGATATGGATGAAGTATCTGCATCGTCATGTGTATAATAGCGGTCTCCCACCAATAGGCCATTACCACGAAATGCATACCATTTTGTACCGGAAGCATCTTCTGCCACGTCGTATATATTGTTACCGAAAAACTTTTTAGAACTTTGTATACTGAAATCTTTATTATACGTCAAAAGTTCCCCACCACGTGTTCCTACAATAGCATTCCCATCTTTCGTCAAAGAGAGCATACGAACAGCATTGGTACGATCAATGTCCGTATCACCCATTGGGAAAATTCGTAAAGCACCTTTATTTATAATTTGCAGGCAGGATGCTCCCGTAAATTCCGCACTTACCCAGATATTACCCGAACGATCTTCATATACAGATTGCAAGAAATTGGAACCAATGGGCGTAACCGTATTGTCCGCATTCGCAGTAAAGTGAGAAGTTTGCCCTGTTTTCAAATCATAAGTGTACAATCCGTTTCCGTAGGTTGCTATCCACAAAATATCACGGGAATCATGATATATATAATACCGTTCCTCATCAATAAGGCCGATTTTCTCTTTCGCCATCACCTGAAACTCTTTTATAGCACCGGTTTGAGCATGGATATAGTATAACTTTCCCGTATTATTCTTTAACCAATAGTTTTGTTTGTTATCCTGAATAACGGTGGCGTTTGGTACATTGTATACAGCATCCGCTTTTCCTAATCTTAATGTTTGAAAATCAAAACTATATCCTCCTTTATTTGTAAAGACTATCCATTGATTATTCAAGGCTAACACTCCCGTGAGTTTTAAATCAGAATTATTAGGCAACCCGGCAATTTGCTTTATCCCTTTAGATGTTTCATACATAAAGAAACACCCATCTGAAGAGAGAGCAAAGGTACGTCCCTGATAAGAGTGTATTTCCAAGAATGCTTTCTTTATATCCGTATCATGCAATGATGTATGATCCCAGTAATATAGACCTTTACGGGTAGCCATCCATACCCAACCCTCTGCTCCCTGCTTCAGAGAAACTATTACATTGGAATCTAATCCGTTGGATTGATTAAAGGCAACAGATGAGAAAGAACCGTCTTTATAGGATATTTTGCGGCATCCGCTATCTCCCCATAGCCATACATCCTGATTGTCTTGTAAAGAAATAAAGTCATATTGATTCATGTATTCACCACAACCGGTAAAGTCGACGAAACAATTTTTTCTCAGATCATAGCAACTAATATTTTTTGCATGAGTAGTGATCCATAAGAATCCATTTTTATCTTCTACCAGATTTTTAACACGATGGTCCACTAATGAAAGCGATGTATCTTTTTGAGGTCGGAAAGTAATGAAGGAATTCCCATCATAACGGCTTAATCCGTTTTGGGTACCCATCCAAATAAAACCCTTACTATCCTGATAAATACAACGGACTGAGTTGTTCGCTAATCCATTGGAAGTGGTTAGACGTATCGAACGGACCTCTATGGCTGAATATAGTTCCATCTGTAATCCTACGATAGATAACAAAAACATCAGTATGTATTTCTTCATATTCCTATTTCCATTAGATCAAGATTGATCGCAAAGATAACAAAAAAAGGATACTCCAAAAACGGAGTATCCTCAATTTTAGCTTAAAAAACAATCCTTACCTATTCTATATAACCTTCATTTTGTTTATATAACCCAGGGGTTACATTAAGCTGATTCAATGGAATGGGATATAAATAACGTCCTTCCTTTATATAACTTTTGCTTGTTCCGGTTGGATTGTTATATCGGTCGAGCATATTTTCCGTATCGATCTTCCATGTTCCGTAACGTACCTGATCAAACCAACGGATGCCTTCACCCAATAACTCAATCCTGCGCTCACGTTTGATATAATTCAAAGCTTCCCCTGCACTCACATTAGTCGGCACGACATCACAACCTGCCCTTTGACGAATATCGTTTACATATCCCATAGCCTCTGCAATCTTACCTTCTTCAATCAATAATTCAGCATACATCAACTGCATATCTTCCAAACGAAGAATCGGAAAGTTTACCGGCCAGTCATTATCGTCTATCATAGACGCTTCAGGAGTCAGAGAAAGCCCCAAAGATGCAATCTTAGGTTTGGAAGGCATGAATTTATAGATGATAGTTTTTGAGTAAACATCTTTAGTAATCCCGTCTACCGTTACACTTTCCTTATCATTGGTGTAAGTCTGGATACTACCTTCTCCCTGGAAACCTAAAAGAATAGAATAGTCATCCCCTCTCAGATCTTTATTGCCATCTGCAAACGTTTTTTCAAATTCATACATCAGGCTTTTTTCAACATAAATCTGATTACCGAATATTTTTCTGCCTGTAAGAGAAGCCGGCAACTGCGGACCAAAGTTAAACAATGACGAGTTACCCGTACCACCGGCGCGATACTGAATAGCGAATATAGAATACTTATTGTAGTACTCCTCACTTGGCATCCATTGCTTCCTCCATTCATTTATATCGGCTGCCCAATACTTGTTATTATTTTTAGCATAACTCAATACTTCTGTCAGGTATTTCTTAGCTTCAGTTTTAGCAGAGACCTCATTGAAAGGATAACCGGCAAGCGTCATGTACACACGTGCCAACATCGCATTGGCTGCCATTTTGTGGGCACGTCCTTTAGCAAGTGATATTGCCTTTCCATTGGCATCTACCAACTTTTCGGAAAGTGGCAGATTCAGCGCTTCTTTCAAATCGGGAATAACCACTTGATTAATGATATCAAGTGCCGGAGATTGACCTACAGTCTTTACTTCTGCCGAACTCAAAGGAGCAGTAATCATCGGAATATTACCGAACAGACGTGCCAATTCGAAATAAGCCCATCCCCTCAGGAAGTGTGCTTCATTCAAAAACTGCAACCTGACTGTTTCATCATTGAACGTAGCATTGGGTATTTTACTCAATGCCATATTGGCATCGTAGATCACTTTATACCAAGTGTTCCAGGCATCATTGAAGGTAGCAATCCCATTCGTAGCCCTAAATGTTCCGATCTCAGAATAGTCCCGGGCTCCGTCTGTTGTAGGATTTACCCAAGCATTATCTGAACGGCATTCCGACATATATAAATATTCGTAGTTAGTCAGTTGTCTCAAACCGGCATAGATACCAATGATACCTTGCTCCGACTGGGCGGCAGTCTGATAGAAACCGTCAGTTCCCATAAGGTCGGCCGGTGGATTATCCAAATAATCATCGCATGATACAGTAGCGAGCATTAAAGCACCGATATAAAATATATTTTTCAGTTTAAACATAAGAATCAAATTTAAAAGGTTTAGAAATTGATATTAACACCCAAAGTAAAAATACGGGGCGAAGGGTAACCACCATAATCTAACCCCAATGCACTTGCTCCGCCTGGGGCATCGCTGGCACCTGTATTCGCAGCTTCAGGAGAAAAACCTCCATAATACTTATCCCATTTGGCCAGATTCTCAATGGAGAGGTAAACACGAGCATACGAGATAATTTTCGGATTGACAGGCAATTTATAGCCTATAGTCAGATTTTTGATACGCAGGTAGTTAGAAGAGTATAACCAGCGTGAATCCAATGTAGTACCAGTAGTCGTACTCAAAATATAGGGCGTTTTGCCGTCACCCGGTTCGTCTTCCGACCACCAAGCATTTCTCCAATGCCCCATCACATTACTCTTGGCTCCCATACCCGGACGGTCTATGGCACGTCCCAGTACACCGAATATTTTACCGCCAGTCTGTGCCGTCAAAAGAACGGATAAATCAAAGTTCTTATAAGTAAAAGTATTGGTCATACCGAAGATAAATTTGGGATTGGGGCTACCCAAATAGTCTCTGTCATTCTCTTTATCATACTTACCATCATTGTTCACATCTCTATAACGAATGTCTCCCGGCTGAATTGTCTTGCCTTCGAAAGTAACAGGTTGCCCACCATGAGCAGCACTGTAAGCATCAATTTCCGCTTGATTCTTCCATACACCGATGGCATCATACATATAAAAGGTGTTGATCGGTTTGCCCACCATCAATACATTAGATACATTATTCTTGTCGAATCCGGAATACACTGGAGTATCATCCACACCTAAGGACTTCACTTCATTCTTGTTATATGACATATTGAAGGAAGTATCCCATTTAAAGTTCCCTGTTAAATTACGTGTATTCAGTTCTATTTCAAAACCTTCGTTGTGAATGTCTCCCAAATTGTCCCACATTCTAGTGAAGCCGGATGCACCTTCTACCGGCACCTGATACAACAGGTCAGTGGTATTCTTAGTGTACCAATCCAAAGAGAGTTGTATTCTGTTGTTTAAGAAACCAAGATCCAAGGCAATATCCGTACTATGCGTTTTCTCCCAACCCAAGTTATCGTTTCTCAGTGAATTTGCCTTATAACCAGCAAGCCCGGCATAATTGGCAGCAGCTAAAGTGGCATAAGCTGCCGTGTTACTGATAGAGTTGTTACCAGTGACACCATAACTGGCTCTCAGTTTGAAAGTGTTCCACCAGTTCAATCCCCAGTTCTTGAAAAACTTTTCGTTTGAAATCAACCAACCACCTGACACAGCAGGAAAGATACCCCACTTATTGTTTGCTCCAAATACAGAACCTCCATCATAACGCAAACTGGCGGACAGCATATAACGTTCAGCATAGTTATATTGTACACGTCCGAAAACTGACAACAATTTACTGGAAGTTTTTTCCGTAACTGTATTTTTATTAGCAGCTACTTTTGTTCCATCGAATGAACCGGTAATCAAGTCATTCGGAAAAGGCTCCTTATAGGTTTGTTCCGTTTTAAATCCGAGATTCGTCTCCTCGGAAGAGAAACCCGCCATAGCACTGACTCCATGGTCACCGAAAGTATGATCATAGTTGGCAACCGCCTGCAACAAAGTATTCCAAGAACGCTCTGTTGTGTGACCACCTGAAGATTTCTGACCTTCTCCAAGTGCCCAGTTTGAAGTGGCACTGGTAAAATTATAGGTATTACCGTCGGCATCGTAATAATTGACAGCACCCGAAAGTTCCACCCGGAAGTCAGTAAACGGTGTAATACGCAGGAAAGCATTTCCTGTCATACGTACCATTCTATTCTGGTTGATATTGGTATTCATGATATACACAGGACTCGACTGAGAGCCCGCCCAGTTGTACATTCCATTAGGTTCTACATTAGTCATGTAGCCTACGCCCGGTTCTGATATAGGATTCGCAGATAAAGCCATATGGATTTGCGAATCTTTACCGTTGGCACGTCCCGAACCGTCACTTACAATGTATGTCGGTGCCAGATTCATACCTATGGCAATATAATTATTGACTTTAGATTCTACATTTGTACGGAAAGAAAATCTTTCGTATCCGGTACCTGTAATGATACCTTCCTGATTCATGTAGCCCCCCGAAAATAGATAAGAAGTGTTTTCCGTAGCTCCGGATACATTCAGACTATAGTCCTGTACAATAGCTGTACGAAAGAATTCATCTTGCCAGTCCAACAATGAAAGGCTTTCAGGATTAGAGGTATAAGTGTGCGTATTTCTGATGTCATCACTTAGATAGTTGAACCAGCGTTCGTCGTTAGCAACCAGAAAAGCATCGGCTGAACCGGCTGCAATACCTAACTTAGCCAAACGATCGGCATTACTGTCAGATATGCTTGCACTTACACCCTTGTCTTTCGCTTTAACCAGATAATTGGCATCATTCCAACGCGTTCTGAATTCCATCCATTCTGTAGCACTCAGTATGTCCATTTTCTTTTCACGCGTCTGGATACCCACACTGGCATTGAAGGAAACTTTAGCTTTACCACTTTTCCCTTTCTTGGTAGAAACGATTACGACACCATTAGAACCACGTGAACCATAGATAGCTGCCGAAGCGGCGTCCTTCAACACTTCAATCGAAGCAATGTCAGAAGGATTCAGTCCGCTCAGAGTGGTCATAGGTACTCCGTCCACTACATAAAGCGGGTCGGCACTGGCATTGACAGACGCAGCGCCACGCACGCGAATCTGCATATCAGCACCCGGTTCACCTGTAGTGTTACGCACTGTTACACCAGCCAACTGTCCCTGCAGTGCATTTTCGGCACGTGCCATCGGGCGGTCCTGAATACTCTTAGCATCCATTTTGGCAACGGCACCGGTCAGCGTACTTTTCTTTACCGAACCATAACCGATAACTACTACCTCATCCAAGGTTTCCGTATCTTCTACTAATGTTATATTAATATAATCTTTCCCGCTTACGGGAATTTCCTGAGTGATATAACCCACATAACTTACTTTTAAAGTGGCATTGTCAGGTACATTGGGAATCGTAAACTTACCATCAAGATCGGTAATTGTACCGGTAGAGGTTTCTTTTACCAAAACAGAAGCTCCGATAACGGATTCTCCATTTTTATCAGTAATTAACCCATTGACAGTTTTGTTTTGTGCATACATTCCTGTACAAAACATAACAGATAAGATAAGAAAAAGCCATCTGACACCTGGCAAACAGGCTGGCCGTGGAAAATGTTTTTTGTTTTTCATGGTCTTTTTAAATTTAAAACAAGATACTATTAAAATAAACTTCCATCTACTTCAAATATAAAAACTATTTACGTGTTCCTCATTCGGAACAATGCGAAATTAGGCGGAAGTGCCCATTCTGACAATGGAATATCGTGTATATGCCAAGACAAAATCACCTTTTACAGTCATTTATCGCCAAATACACAATAATCCGTGTCAAAATGAATAATAGTCAAATCAAAAAGAATAGTTGTTCACTCAGTTACAGAAATTTCAACAGGCCCGAGCAATCCGGATGGAAGTAGCGGGCTATGTGCATTCCACCCTGTAAAGGAAGTCCAGGTAACGGGAGTCGTTTCAGGTTGCTTGTCTCCCACCAAGCGGTTCCACCAGCAATTAACCACCTCTATTTCCAGACGATTTGTTCCGGAACGCAATGCTTTGCTGATGTCAATCCGGTAAGGATAGCACCAAAGTGCAGGATATTCGTACCCATTCAGACGTACAGTAGCTATGCCTTCTACTTTGCCAAGATTGAGATAGCGGTGAGTCGATTCGTTTCCGTTGTAGTTGAAAGAAATACTGTAGGTTGCCTTTCCACTATAATATTTAACTTGCGGGTCTTCATCACAGCTCCAATCGGTAAGTTGGGAGAATGTCCGTTGAAAAGGTTCAGCATATACAGGGGTGAAATTCACCGTCCAATTTCCTTCGATGGTTTGTATAGGTTTACACGCAGGGAAATTCTTCTTTTCCGAAGAACTATATTTTTCTTCAGAAGATAGCTTGGCTTCTTCCCGGAACACAACAAACCAAGACTCCTCCGGACCGAACTCCAATGGAATGAAAGTTTTTCCATCGGCAAACTCATAATCCGTCAATTTTCTCATGACACCGGTAACCGGATTCCATAATTCCGGCTGAAGACCGGTTACACGAAATGCAATAGTCGCTTTGCGCCCCCCTTTTTTCTGGTTACTGACAAAATAGAGATGTGCATTCCCTTCTTGCCTATGAGTATACAGCATACTGTCGGGCAACAGGCAATCTTCGGCAATCTCCATCTTCCGCAACACATCTTGCAAGTTCATGCCGGAAAAGATATGCCCTTTCCCGTAAAATCTTTCTCCGACAGGTTCGGGTGCAGTTCCCCACATCTGACGTGCCAACGTCTCTACCTGGCTATCACATTCCGGATAATTCTGTCCGCTTGGAGAACACTCTGGTGGATTTCCTACGATGCACGCTCCGTCTTTCACCAAAGCAGCTATTTTCTCCAACATCTCCGGACGCATGGTGGTCTGTGGCGGCAGCACCAAGACAGCATAGCTGACACCCGAAGAGAGTACAATACGCCCGTTTGCCACAGAGGCATCCTTTAACAATACTTCCGCGTTGATAAAGTCATAATCATATCCCCGTGGCAAGGCAGGTTCGCGGTCACCGGTCATCTTGGGTACATCCTCTCCGATAAAATAGGCTACATCGGCTACGGGATTTCCGCTTTGCAGAAGTGCACACGAACGCCTGATATAATCTATATAACTTTTTGAAGAAGAAAACCAAGTGCCATGCCGGTTGAAATCGGTTCCAAACCAAGCACTGATACCGGGTTTACGCTCATCCGGCTGATGGAGATAAACATGCAGGACAAAATGGTTGATACCTTCACACCACGCCCAGTCTCCCCGCAGCTTCAAGTCGCGGGGCATCTGAGAAAAAGACCAGTGAGAGGTAAAAGCCTCAGCAGAGATACTTTTCTTCCCATAGATATGTCCTGCCGAGGCTGCACAACGCACCTCAACTGATCCACGTGTAGGTACCGACAACCAGAATTCTCCTCCGAGATCATGGCTGGCACCGCCATAGTTAAGAAATTCTCCCGGAAATCCCCAATGACCGTAATTTTCAATCCAAAGTCGCAAACCATTCTCTTCACAACGTTCACGCAGACCACCCACATATTCGGAAGCAATCCTGTCGGCAATCAGCCGGCGCATATCCCACAAAAAACGTTCCGACCTGTCGGCACTTTCCACAATACGCCCGGTCAGTACCGGTAACCAAGGATAGGGATCATACCCATACGTACGTATAAAATCCTCAGCAAAGCCATCCGTCCAGTTCTCCGGTCCTTTTTCATAACTATCCGCTACAACATGGCGTAGGGCATTCCGCCGGTCGGCAGGGATACGCTCCAACAATTTACCGATATAAGAGTCGAAATGGAACTGTGCCAGTTCCTTATTCATTTTATCAATTTCCAATCCGATGCCCTCGGGTCTTGTCGGAGAATTCATTGTACCTGTAGGCAACATGCCCGTATACAGAATAATCCATTTACCTGCAGGCACTTGCCATTTCAGCATTCCGTTGCTGTCTATTTGGGAGGAAAGGTCAATTACCTGAGACGGATTTACAACAAGAGACGGGCTTTCCGCTTCCACGGAAGCAGGCCAGTGATAAGTATCTGCAGCGACTTCCCAGTCAGGACTCATCTTACCCAATTGCTTTTCCACATAAGAAGTCAGACGGGCAGCACCGCTTAGTTCTATTTCACTCAATTTTCCACCTGTACCTTTAGCAAAGGTAATGCGGAATTCCGATGCTTTCCGGGCCGGAAAGTTTACGGATACAGGACCGAACCGCATCGGACCGACGGCTACATCCGTTTTCCCCCGATCTATTTTGAATCGGGTGACACTCTGCCAACCGCCATCCTCCTTACGAGCCTTCAACTCACATTCGGTAGTTATCTCACCAGCCGGAATAAGTTGGAAAGAACGTATCGTAACAGGCTGACTTAATTTAATTTCGATTTGCGTAGTACTTTTCGGAAGAGTGGTTATCGTAGCCGTATCCCCATCGAACAACAAACCGGGAAACGAAATTCCATCGGAGGAAACAACCGGTGACTTTGTACTGATGCGGTCATCATCTTCTGCAGGAGCCGGAAATGCCTGTACAGAAACCGGTTGAAACTTTTCATCTCCTCCTTGAAAGGAATATTGAAATAACCGGTTCCCCTCCACACGTATCTCCCGGGAGACAAGATAACGCATAGCCTGCTCCGGCTGTACCCAAGGACCACCTGACTGGCTCCACCCCGGACAATTGAACACGCCGATTTTAATGCCCAACCTTCCGGCTTCACAAATAGCATGTACCATGCAATCCCACCATTCCTCACTGAAAATCGATACTTTTCCATCCGGTGCGGAACGTCCGATTACATTACTTATCATCGCCTCACCAATACCTATTTCAGCCATTGCCTCCAAATCGCGGGTAATACCTTCTTTAGAGATGTTTCCATTATCCCAATACCAATATACGTAGGGTTTGGTAGATTCAGGAGGATTTGAAAAGACCTGCTCCCACTTTTCTTTTGCAGGGCTCATTTCCTGACTACTTATCTTGCAATTTAAGCCCAGCAAGAATATTATCAGTATTACAATTCTCATAGTTTCCATTTATTTTTCATTGATTGTCATATTTTTCAGAACCAGTCCATCAATATAATCGGCATGAATCTTCGGGTCCTTGTTAGCCTTCAATTTCCAATTTTCGAAGATGAAATTCGAAAGTTTATACTGGCTTTCATCTTTGAGAACATCGAATGCAATGTCACATTCCATATTGATATTGCGCATTGTCACATGGTCTGCATAAGACAAAGGCGGGTCCTTGCGTCCTTTCAGATCAAAGAACTGCGTCCAGGGCTTTGCATAGAGGATGCTGTTGGCCGAACCGGTAATGTCTTCCACCAAGATATATTCATATCGTTGAGGAGTATCCTGGCGCATTTTCAACCAAAGCAACCGTTGCGCCTTGTCTACCTGACAACGGCGAAGTATGATATTATAGTTATGGATGGATTCACTACCGCAAGTCAGTGCACTGTGGCAGAACCCATAGATGCAATCTTCGATAATTACATTGCGGTTACTGCCATTGTTTTGCTTATCCTGATCAGCCCACGGTCCTTTTCCACCTTTCAGTGACACGGCATCATCATTGACTGACATATAACAATTCTTTATCAACACATTGGTACATACATCCACATCTACAGCATCACTACTCGGCGCCTTCACCGGCGAATGCGGAGCAAAGATGTGAAGGTTCAATAATTTCACATTCTTGCAACGATACAAGTGAGTGGTCCAATAGGGAGAGTTTTTCAAAGTTACACCTGAAAGCCAGACATCCTCCGAGTCGGATATGAAGACCAGCCGTGGACGGAGCTCTTCCAGATTGGTACATTCCCGATTGGCTTGACGACGAAGCCAGAAGGATTTCCAAAAACGTAAACCGTTACCGTTGATACATCCTTCACCCGAAATGGTAAATCCGTTCACACCAATAGCATTTACCAGCGCTGCAAAATATTTTATGTTTTGTCCTTCCATCCGTGTATCAATCAACGCAAAATTGCTGATGTCATCACTCCCTTTCAAAGTACCCTTCTTTTCTATATAAAGGTGTGTGTTGGGCTTGAAGAAGAGAGAGCCACTCAAGAAAGTCCCCTGAGGAATATGGATAACACCGCCACCTTCCTGAGATACTTTATCAATAACGGCTTGTATCTTTTCCGTTTGTACAACCGTACTGTCGTTTATCACTCCATAATCGGTTATGCAGTAACTTTTTCCCAATTCGTGAACCGGTTTGATTTCATTGTTCCGAAACCACTCGGGTATAGGAGTTCCATCAGGAAAAACTTCCGTAGCCGATACTTGTAAAACAGAAAAAGACAGACCTGCAATAATACAGCATTTTAGTAATTTCTTATTCATTTCTTTTGGTATGATTAATGGTTAATACTTAATCAAGTGTCATTCTATTCTCCACTCAATTTGCTAGCGAGGCAAAAGTAGAGGATAGCCTTTTTATAGAAATGGATAATCATGTATTTATTTGTTATATTGTGTACACTGACGAATTCTCCAGTATAAACTTACAGAAAAAGATGTAGAATGAAGGTCCACGCACCTATAAGGAAAGAAAAAGTTTTGTAGTGTACTGAATAAGTTGACACTTCT
>ULMJ01013066.1_pt1 | contig 34924 bp, 34 predicted proteins | sample 1951641 | NCBI WGS metagenome assembly ULMJ01 (sample SAMEA4835550, study PRJEB28245) | human gut metagenome | biome: gut microbiome; material: fecal sample | place: Denmark | collected 2008 | reverse complement strand
CCGTTACTTGGAAAGTAATTCGTTCTTCATTTAACATATAGTCACATTGTGACGGGTTATGCTGCATTCTTCTCTTCCTTTTCTTCTGTTACGGAAAGAATCAGTTTGTCGTTTGCTGTGTCTACCTTTTCGTTCTCAAAAGGTCGCAGGTAGGTTTCCGTCACCTTGATGGACGAATGTCCCAGTGCTTTGCTGATAATTCCGATAGGGATGCCTTGATAGAATGCCAACGTAGCCCAAGTGTGGCGCGGAGTGTAAGAGCTTATCTTTACATTTTCAAGTAATAATCTTGACATTGCTCTTAGCTCTCGGTTGAATTTGGCCAGTGAGCGTAGGTAGTATCGGTACAATTCTTCCTCCCCCTCAATCTTTTCGTCCAGAATGGGAAACAGGTAGCCCGATCCCGGGTCCTTGTTGCAATATTTCTCCAATAGTTCCACCGCTTCACGTGGGATGCGTACCGTCATCTGCCGTCCGGTTTTATGGCGGCAGTACATGATGGAATCTCCTTTCAGGTCCTGCTTGCGCAGATAGGCAAGGTCAATGAACGGCATCCCCCGGAAAAGGAACATCAGCAGGCAGTAGGCCAGCGCACGCTGTACGTTGGCAGGCAGGACGCTGAAGTCTGCCGTCATCAACGCTCTTGCCTGCTCCTGCGTAAGCGAGCGTTTGGTCTGCGACTCCACTTTTGTATATACGTCCTCAAACAGTTTCGGCTCGTACTCCGCCAGTCTGTCATCCAGCAGTCTGTTATACACGGCTTTCAGCGTGCGCATATAGGTGGACACTGTGTTCCAGCTCGCCTTACGTTGCCGCAGCCACTCCTGATACTCTTTCAGCCTGCCGCGTGTGTACACTCCGGCAATAGTCATTTCGCAGCTTTTCTCTTCGGAAAATAGCGTGATGGAGTTCATCGTGGCAGTGTAGGTATGCACCGCCGGATGCTTCTTGTCGGCCTTCAGCTTCTTTATGACCGCTTCCATGTAGGGGATGAAGTCTGTTGCCTCTTTTCTTGTTTCTCTTTCAATCATCTTTTTCTTTTTTAGTTCAACATTCTGTTTCTCTGGTAAGAAAACAGTGCCGTTTACAGAATGTTTGTGAAGGCAAAGTAAAGGATGTGAGTAAGTTATAAAGAGGAAACCGGAGAACTCAGAAACTGAAAAATAATGGTAAAAGCGTTTTTTGCCCTACTCGATAATCTCCCTTGCCCGGTCTATGGCAATATTGATATTCGGACAGATATTCTCCTTGCCCAGCAACTCATAAAATCCGGACTTCTCCAAAACCTGATGCACCTTCTCGTTCACACCGGAAAGGATAACGGTAATCTTCTCCTTCTGCGACATTTCACAGAGGGTGGTCAGATTATGAATCCCGGTGGAATCGATAAAAGGCACTCTGCGCATACGGATGATGCGCACCTTCGGGCGGTCGCCCAGCTGTGACATCGTTTCTTCAAACTTCGTGGCGATGCCGAAGAAGTAAGGCCCGCTGATTTCATAAACCTCCACTCCTTGGGGGATTACAAGGTTTTCTTCGCGTACGGCAATGTCGAGTTCCTGATTGGGGTTGATCTCATCCGTAATGACGGAAATCTGCGTGGTTTCCATAACACGCTTCATGAAAAGGATGCAGGCAATGACCAGACTTACTTCGATAGCGATAGTCAGGTCGAAGATGACGGTGAGGAAGAATGTAATCAGTAATACTGCTACGTCTGATTTCGGGTTCTTCAGCAGAGCTTTGAAAACCCTCCAACCGCTCATGTTATAAGAAACGATGACCAATACTCCTGCAAGACATGCCATGGGGATGAATTGTGCGAGGGGCATGAAGAAAAGAAGAATCAGCAGCAGTATAATAGCATGGATAACTCCGGCTATAGGAGTCCGTCCGCCGTTGTTGATGTTGGTCATGGTTCGTGCAATGGCTCCGGTGGCAGGGATACCCCCGAAAAGGGGAGTCAGCATGTTGGCCACGCCTTGGGCGATCAATTCCGTATTCGAGTCGTGGCGGGCGCCGATCACACCGTCGGCAACGGTGGCTGACAGCAGCGACTCGATGGCTCCCAGTACCGCAATGGTAATGGCTACGGGAAACAAGTCTTTAATTGCCTCCCAGTTTAATGTTGGAACAACCGCATCCGGCAGTTCGGAATGAATGGTGAAGCGGTCACCGATGGTCGGAATGCAGTCAATGCCTCCGTAAGTCTTCATCAAATAGACGGCGGCAGTCACCACGACAATGGCTATCAGTGATCCCGGAATCTTTTTCGAGAATTTGGGAGTAACAGCTATTATAATGATGCTCACAACGCTTACGATGGTATTCCACCAGTTTACCGTATCAAAATGGCGGAAGTAAATCATCCATTTGCCAATAAAATCTCCCGGAGCCTTCTCGTCACCAAAATTAAGGCCGAAGACATCGGCTATCTGTGTAGTGAAAATAGTGACGGCGATACCGCTTGTGAAGCCTATGATGATAGGATACGGGATGAACTTGACAACAGCGCCCAGCTTGAATACACCGAGCAGGATCAGAATCACGCCCGCCATAAGGGTCGCAACGATAAGCCCGGCTTCACCGTATTGCTGTATGATTCCGTAGATGATGACGATAAAGGCACCCGTCGGGCCGCCTATCTGCACTTTGCTGCCACCCAAAAGAGATATGACAAATCCGGCTATGATGGCGGTGATAATACCTTTTTCGGGTGAAACGCCGGATGCAATGCCGAATGCAATGGCAAGAGGAAGTGCAACGATACCTACAATGACACCGGCCATCAGGTCTGCCATGAAGGTTTCTTTCGAGTAATTGTTTAAACAAGAAACCAGTTTGGGCTTAAATTCAAATAACTTCATAATAATAGTATTTATATGTTTTGCTTTTGCGAAATAAAGGTTGCAAAATTACACAAAACAATCGAGATAAACAGATGGCTGATCTGCCTAAATATCATGGTTTTACGGAAATCTGCCGGATAAATGGCTTACTCGCTTTAATAGGTATTAGTTTTACCTGAATAGGTATCTTCGCTCATGCTTTAATCACTACCTTTGCAACCGGAAAAAGCTCCTGGTTGTTGAACGATTGCTGTCAATGTCCGGGAGTGCCGGAGAGGAAACATTGTGGAGCCTCCGGCGAAATGGGATGACATAAACAACAATAGTATTTAAAACCAGACAGTAGAAAGAAAAATAAGGAGGAAAAGGTGTTGCGGGGATTCCGCTACGTTGGCTTTGTCCCCTTATTTTTTTATAGTGAAGGCCATAGTTTGAAATTGGTATAATAGGATCCTGATGAAGGAACAGTGTTCAATGTGTTGTGAAATAAAAAGCCTTGTTTGTCCTGTCTTGAGGATGTAAACAATAAATAGTTGTTTTATTTTAAAGTTTAAGGAAGAATTAATATTGAGTAAAGTAGACTGCGATAGTTTATTTCTCCGGTATATAAAGATGGTACATTTTTTTCGAAAGGTTTTTTTTGTGTAGTTAAAAAGGCGAACTGTGACAGTCCGCCTTTTCCTTATACCGGAATCTGCTTTCTTGTGCAAACTTACTGTTAAATTTGTGCGAATCCTATAATAGGATTATACCCCCATAGCAACCCGTTTTTCTTCATGCTGTTCTTGCAGATAAGGACCGAAAATCTTTGCGGCAATCTCCTTTTCTGTTTTTACCCCTTCCATAACATCGCGATATTCTTTCTCGGAAAGCTTCTCGGACAATATAGGTACTCCGTCAATGTCTGCTGATATCCATTCTTCTTGTCGTTCCCCACGCTGCTCGATCCGGATATTGCTAATGCGCCCCATTGCTTCATCGGTATATTCCGGAGATTGTTGTTCCGGTTTCACGGTCACTATTTCGGTTATTAGTTTATTCCTCTGCTGAAGGTACTCGTCAAGAGGGCTGTTTACCATTTCTGTTATCACTCTGGGGGCATATAATTCATCCTTCATGCTGAGTAGCGCTTCCATGCTGCGAGTTGGTTCCCCATCTTCCCCATTACCGGAAGAGTCAAGCCACAACCGGTAGTCTTTGCAGGCATCTTTATCATTGGGGATAAGAAGGGATGCTTCCGTTTCCCTATCAATGATCAATGGATATACAGTTCCTTGGAGGTTCTCGTCTTTCACTCCTACTCCTGCCACTTCGATGCGTCCCATCGGATCAATAGATTCTGTTCCTGCCGATTCAACCCGTCTGAGTATTTCTCCGTCAAGGTCGATTATTTCTTCCGGCTTTTGTCCCTTCTTATAGGAAGTGAAAGGAAGTACGACTTCTCCCGTATAGTCCATAATCCCTGCTTTTAGCCCTTCTGCAGATTGCATGGTTACAAGGAAATAACCGATGGCGGCATTACTTATGGATACATTCATGGAACTATACCCATGTACCCCTTGTTTCTTCAGCCATTTGGAGTTGCTACGAAGCTTGTCTAAAACCAACTGGAAACTTTTCGTGTTTCTTTCCCGTATAAGTTCGATGGGATGACCTTCGTAGAGGGTCGATACCTTTATTATTTTAGAAAAAGTCTCCCCATCCAAATTATTCTCCAAAAATTCGGTTAGTTTTTCCGGATCAATTCCTTCAATCGTCAAGCTGTTTTCCTGCTCATTAATGGATACGGAGTCTGAATCAATGGACTTCTCCGGTAATAGGTCATATATGGCGCGGGTTGATTCCGCATCTGTTATCAGGTATTGGACAGATACTTGTTCCGGAATAGCCGTAACCGGTAATAGTGGCATTTTATCCTCCGGTATGCTCCCGGAAAGTTGTTGGTTGATGGCTTCGATACGTACGATGACCATATTGGTGGCCTTTTTTACATCCATCAGTACGTTCTTTATAAACTCCGGTGACTCTTTTAATTTGTCCAGCCATGATTTCAGGTAGGCACAACTGTCTTCTTTTATGTTTTTGGCGAAACCGAACCAACTGGCTATCAAAGCACTTCCCAGTTCGGCCACCAGTTCCTCTTCCGCATATTCTTCCAGATCGGATGTACTATCGGAATCGAAACGCCCAAGCCGTTCTTCTATACCGGTTGAATGGATGATTTCATGCAAGGCGGCACCATAGAATGCTTCTCCGTTGATGAACTGTTCCTTCTCCGGCAAGACAATTTCATCACGTGATTGGGAATAATAGGCCCGGTCCTGATGCCGTAAATAGATAGGACATATCCACCCGTTGTTGTTTATCATCTCGTCCAATGCGGGGAAGCGGAACATCTCATCGGTATTCTGCGTTTTTATCCCTTGATTTTCTTCTCGTATCCTCTCATAGAGTTCCGGGCGTGATTCTTGAAGATTGGTCTGGTCGATGTTGAAGACATTGAAAATTTGTAGTTTTGGATAGACCGTATATTCGGATTTCTCTTTGTCTGAGAGTTTTTTGTAATCATCATAGCTAATCTTTTGTTTGTTCTCGGAGTGGATGACGGTAAAGGTAGTGAGGAAAACAGGAAAGCTCTTGGCGCCTTTTTGAATTGACACAAAAGGCAATTTTTCTCCATTTTCATCACTCAGAGGTTTCCGTTCTCCCTTTTTGCTATTGGTGAAGTTCAGTGAAGAAATCCGTTCAAAGGTCATAAATACCGGTATCCCGTAACCCTCCTTTTCACAGTGGAACATCAGCATGAGGGCGTTCAGACCGTTGTATCTTCTGCCTGACAGATTGGTAGGCCATCGTAGTGCGCTCTCGGTAAACCATGGTTTCTTCCAGTCCGAATGAATGGTTTTTATTTTTTCAATCATCATCTCGGCAAACCGGTCCAGCGCACGGTCTTCAGCGCTACGCTCTTTATGCTGTGCGTAGCGCTTATTCTTTGGAGCGGCCATACTTATTGCTGTTCAGGTTGGTTCTTCTTCTCCCAGGGTTCGATACTTTTAATTCGGGAGTTCAGATTCAGTTTGCTGTTATAATACTGTGCATCAAGAGTTCCGGTAATATGGACGTGGCTTCCTTTGACGAGGGTTTCAATTTCGGGTTTTGAGAACTGGATAAAGCGTACCCATGTAAATGCACGTTCCTCTCCCACCATCTCACTAGAATAGGCGGAGAAACAGATGTACGGATTGCCTTTTTTGTCTGTTCTCGTTTCAGGTGCGCTTCCTAATACACCGTAGAAATCTAATTCCCCGGTTAGTTGGTCTGCTCTGGAATATTCAGTTTGCTGAAGGTTGGTGGCTGAAAGGTTGAGATAGATTTGCTCTTTATCTTTATGGAAACTCAATCCTCCTTGTATTTCGACACGTACCCCGGGAATAAAAAGTCTGAGTTCCTCTTGGCTGATGGCGTCTTTACTGACGGATATCCAACACGCCTTTGCTCCCCCACTGCTTTGCGGCAGGTTCAACTTGATTGAAAAACTGGTGAATGGCTCACCTTTCTTGTTTGTTTTAAGCGTAGCGGCACGGTCAATCACACCGCATACGGTTACATTTCCTCTGATCATCTTATTTATTATTAGGATAAATATTGGATAGCCTTTGGGCGGCTACCGGTAATCTTATCCTGTACGAAGTCAGAATGAGGTTATATACTTGTTTTCGAACAGCCCCAAATGTACGCTAATTTACTGGAATTGCCACCATATTGTTTGCTAAGAAATCTAAAAGCGGAACTTTTGCTTTGATAGGCATCTTGTATCACGGCTAATCTTTTAAATTACCTTATATGCATCCCCCCACGCAACAATTCCTGCTGTATGTTATTGAAATATCCCGTAAAATACTTCATGGCCAGATTCAGTGGCGATACGAGTCCTGAATAATGTTCAATCCAGTCCCTTTCTGTTATTTTCTCGCTGACTGCCGGTTCACCGTCAATGTCTGCCCCAATCCATCGTTCCCCATTCTGTCCTCTCTGTTCTATTCTTACATTGGATAAGCGGTGCAATTGTGCCGCTATCTTTTCAAGTTCTTTATAAGAGTAGGCTAAGTCCGCTTGAGGGATCTCCTGATTATTCCGTAATTTTAGGCAGGAAAAGAGAATATTCCCACTCTTCTCCTTCTGAAACTGTACCCATCTGGGATGTATGACGGTACGTCCGTTGTTGTCCAAAGCTCCCCATAGCCCCTCTTTGTTCTGGAAGGCGTGCAGTCCCGGATACACTTCCGTCTTTTGCACAATTTCCTCTTTTTCCTGCTTTTCACAATCTTTGAGGAACTCAGCTTCCCAAAAATCCAAAAGAGGTAAGTTTACTTTGTCATTAATGATGCGGGGGAGATAAAATATATCTTTCTGATGTAACAACATTCCTATACTGTTGCAAGAGACTTGATAAATATCCTTTTCCTTATTGTAGGTGAATGTATGAGGAGCCACCTGCGCATATTGCTCTTCCATTTCCGATTTTTCGAGGTCCAGGACAAAATTCAGGTCATAAATATTATCATCAGGCTTTAGGATGAATAGCGCTTCGGCTTCACCGTCAATGAGAAGCCTTCGTTGCACGATACCCGAATCCGTATCCCTGATTGGTGGTCCGGCAAAGGTTATCCTTCCGAAAGAATCAACCCTCTCTTTTTTAGACAAAAGCCGTTTGCGCAGTTCGGTCATATAGCCTAAGTCATCCTCTATGGAGAATTTCTCCCCTATCTCTACAAAAGGTAAGAACACGTTGCACTTATGGTCTAATGCTCCCATTTTACGTTGGCCGTTGGATGTGGCCTTTACAAGATGGTAACCGTCGTCCGAGATGAAATTTATATCCCATTTCACATTCCCTTCCATTCCTTGTGCTTTTACCCAGTTGGGGTCGTTCCTTTTTTGTTCAAAGGCAGAGGTGAATTGCTCGTTCATGAATTCAGTGTATATTTCAATAGGATGTCCCTCATAATAACATCTGAGTGATACGATCTTGCTCAATGTTTCAGAGTCCAGGTTATTATATACACAATCCAGCGCGTAATCATAATCGGGGATATCCAGCCGGACCACACGGTCTTCCGGTCGGCTAACCGTTACTGTTTTCCCATCATAGTTGCTATATAGGTTATTATGCAGCAAACCATAAATGGCATCTCTGGATTCGTTATCGGCCAGATGAAATTCGGATACCACTCCTGCCGGCATTTGGGTGACAGGGAACAAGGATGAATGCCGGGTTCCCAAATTGGTTTCAATCAGTTGATAGTTAATCGTATCAATCTTGGCATTTATCATCTTTGTCACACTCCTCACATCATTGAGGATACTTTTGATAAACTCAGGAGATTCTTCCAACCTTGACAGCCAATTCTCCAGATAAACGGAATTCCGTTCATTGATAGGTTTACCAAGCCCATACTTCTGCATAATCAGGGCACTGCTTAATTCTCCGATTAATTCTTCGCGTACATGGTCATCAGGGTTGCTGCTCGGTTCAAAACGACTTAACCGCCCGGTAAGCCCCGTGGAGTATGCCATTTCCTGTAATACACTTCCGTAGAAAGATTCTCCGCTATGGAATTTGTTTTTCTCTGGGAGAAGGATCTTATCATTGATAGGCGAATAAGTGCTTTTGTCCTGATGCCCTAAATGGATAGGACATAGCCAGTCATCATCTTTTATTATTTTATCGATTGCCGGGAAATTGATAGCATCGGGAGCAAATTCGGTAGGCAGTTTCATCTCTCCTTTCTGCAATCTTGCATATAGTTCTGGGCGTGCATTCTGTATGTTTGTCTGGTCTACGTTGAAGACAGAAAGAGTCTGTAATACCGGAAAAACAGAATAGGCGTTCTGTTCGTCGGGAGATAATCGCTTGTATACATCGTAGCCTATCGAAACCTTTGTTTCATTATGGACAGCTTTGTAAGTCGTTAAAAAAGCGGGAAAGCTTTTGCTGCCTTTCAGGACTGATACCCTGGATAGCGCATTCCCTTCCCCGTCGGTAAGTAACTTATCTCCTCCGTTCTTGCTTTGTCCATGGTTGAAGCTGGCTATATGCTCAAAAGTAGCAAATATAGGTAATTTGTGGTTCTCCTTTTCACCGAGTAGCAATAAGACCAATGCATTCATACCGTTGTATTCTTTTTCAGACAGCACCTTTGGCCACCCCGATTGGTTTGGGGAGAACCATGGTCTCTGCCGGTCACTCTTAATTGCTTCTATTTTCTCGGCTAGTGCTTCTGCAACCCGTTTTAACGCTCTGTCTTCGGCACTACGCTCATTATAACGGGCATAACGTCCCTCTTTGGATTCAGCCATAATTACAAGTTAGATTGGATAACCTTTCCAAAGGATTCAGGATCACCTGATGGAGAGTATAAATTAGGATTGATAAAAATACAAACACTATGCCACCCGGTCAGACTGGCTTTTAACGTAGCGGTCTGTATTGCCGTTCCGCATACGGTAATATCATTTTTAATCATCTCATCTGTTTTTGGATAAATACTGGGCAGAGTCTTTGGAAAACTGCCGTTTGTCTTATCCTGCTCAAATCGGAATGAGGTATAAATATTGGTTTTCGAACGGCATCAAAAATACGCAATTCTATTGGGAATGCCACTATGTAATCTACTAAGAAATCTAAAACTGCATTTCCGGATGTATTATTCTAGTTGTATACGAGATAATTCCTCTTCCGTTTGTCCCTTCCATTCTTATGGCTTATATTTGCATGACAAGATAAAACAACTTGTAATAATACAGTTATGAAACACTCTGATCCGCAATGTCAGCAACGGCAAGAATTATTTTTGGAGCAATTGCCCGAAGCCAAAAGAGCATTTCATGCGAGAATGTTCCGTATAGGAAATGCATCCTATATTTATCACAGTCAGGCGCTTTCCACCAATGAAAGTAGATTGTGGGAGTATTATCAGGATTGGTTGGCGGGATTGCCTGCAAATATTGCGCCGGAAATGGAAAAGCGGGGCCTTGAATACTGCAAAGGGAGCTATATGTTTACCCGTTATGTCAATGAACGCAATGATCTTGGAATGAGAGATTGGATGAAGGAGCATTTGTCCGAAGAAGATTACCGATACTATGAGCAGAGCTCCCAAAAGTCGGATAATGAAGAATAATATTGGCCACCTTCGCCTTGAAGAAGTGAGAATGGACGATTGGCAGCTAAAAGCTTTTTGAAATGAGAGTTTATGCCGTTTTAATCGTTTTGGCAGGTTGGGGAGTGCTGGCTGCGTTCAGTGCCTATGCAGGTTATTGGAAAAGAAAGGCTGCTTGGGCTTTACTCATGTATGGGAAGAATGCCCGGTGGCGTGACCAGCGGGAACAAGCTGCCCGACAAGCGTTGATGGCCGGTAACAAAGAGGCTATTAAGTTATATGCATTGGCTTGTCCGGAAAAATTTGATAAGGAAATCCCACTCACACCTTTTTACCGGAATCATATAAAGTGTATCTTTTCAGACTATTATTATTCCAAACGTTATCAGGACTGGCTTGCAGAAGACCAATGGAACTTCACGCGTACAGTCTATCAGTTTAAGGAGGGTAAGGATACCTGCGATCAGTACTTCGCGCGTGCATTTAAAACTCTGCACCCGGGATGCGAACTCACCATTATGTTTATGCCATGTAGTACCGAGTACCGCTATCGGGAACGTTTCTCTTCATTAGCGCGTTTCTTTATGAAGTTCCGGGATGTCCATTCTGGCTTGAACTATATCACTTTTATAGGTGAAAGAGAGTGCAAGCATACGGCTCAGAGGCGTGATGATGTAGATGAAAGTCCAAATTATACCATCAGCGAATCCGTAAAAGGTCGGAAAGTAGTCATTGTAGACGATTTATTGACCACCGGACAAAGCCTTTTTACTTATGCGGATCATCTAGAAGCTTCAGGCGCAGAGATCATAGGTGCTATTTTCTTGGCAAAGACTTTCTTGTTACCCTCTGATTTCAAGGTGAAATGGGTGGTTTGGAAGGAATACCTCCTTTCATAAGTTTTTAGGCAATTCTGCTTATAATTTGGGGATAATTTTGCCACCTTGTTTAAGGACTTTAGGAGGAATATCTAATTTTGAGGCTTGTTCCATTTTATATAATATTGATATTTTTGACTTCTTCCTTGTATTGCTGGTATAATATCATAGGACATCTCCCCAACGGTCTTTGTGAAGACGAGTAAACTGTTGTAGAGAAGATGAATAAAATTCCTTTGTGATATCGGACAATGGAATATATTCAAACGATAAGCGGTAACGAATCAGTTCGGTACGATTTTTGTCAGCCAGTTATGAGGAGATACGCCAAACTCTTGTGTGAATTTTAGTTCATCCTGCCCTATCTCTTGAGAGTTTTCTGGGAGAGCCGACAGCATGAATTTCTCTTCTGTGGGCTATTTCAGCCGTTATGTTGTCAAGCATTTTGGTATGTCGCCCAGCCAATACCGGGCGACATTGCTGCCGAAAAGATGAATTATCCTATTTCTCAGGTATCACTTCGTTTTGGCAGTTTCTGGCATTTATTTTCTTTATCCATGACGATACGGTCTTTCGGGCTTGTTCCTGTGAGTTCTGTGCCACACTTCCTTTAATAGCAAGTCCTTGTAAGATGTTTGCACCTTTGCAGGAAGCCTTCAGTGATTTTTCTGTGCCGGACAATCCGCTGCCTTCATGTGTGCAGAAAGGAATAACTGTTTTTCCTTTCCAATCATGCTGCTCGACGAAAGAGTACACCACCATCGGCATATCTCCCCACCAATTGGGAAATCCTATAAAGATAACATCATAACCTTCTGCGGCAATGTCCGCTTGCAATGCCGGGCGTGCGTTGCTTTCCTTCTCCCGTTTTGCCACATCAGTGCAGGCATGATAATCTTCGGGATAGGGCTTTACGGTCTTTATCTCAAACAGTTTGCCGTTGGTTTCTTCGGCTATCATTTCTGCGACGATATGGGTATTGCCTTTTTTGATGTTGCCCACGGCGTAGTTCTCTCCGGTACGCGAGAAGTAGGCTACAAGAACTCTCTTTTCTTTTTGGCTTTGTTGTTGTCTATTGGTCTTGCTGCTATTGCCAGCACAAGACGAGGATGTAAAAAGTGTCATAAGTAAAATTGCGATTGATATTATTTTCATCATTTTATTATTTAAATTCATTTAATAAGTTGAAGCACGAGCCTTAGAAATCAGCCATAGTCCATTTCGTTTAACAAGTTCAATATCCTGCTGCAAACGCCATGTATGCCGACCACCACCGAAAATGGCAGCGTTCACACGGGTTTTACCAACCATCGAAGCATGTTCTCCATCTACCGTAAGTAGAATTATGTCGTCATGTTCGGCTGTATAATAGTTTAATGTACCGTTCAGCACTGCGTTGATAAACTCTTCTTTCGGCTGGCGCATACCGGTCATGTGGACAAGGATGAAACTTTCGTCCAATATTTTATCCATTCCGGCAGAATCCTTTACCATCATAGCTCTGTACATCTCCAGATAGCACTGTTTTGCTATCTCCTCCATCTCTTTGCCCATAACGGCGGTTTCTTTATCAGGTTCGTCCTCAGATGAAACGGAACAAGCACTCAAGCCCGTACACGACCATCCGAAAACAACCAATATCAGTCCTAAACAAGCGGAACGCATCTTCAATTATTTTTTTTAAGATTCAACCTTTCCAGCCATGCGTTCACGGTCTGTCTGCCACTGCGCACATCCTGCCCCCGCATACCGAATGTTTCCAGATAGCTCGCATTTGGGAAATAGGACTTCAAAAGAGAAGTACAACTGCCAACTCCGCTACCTTCGTGCGTGCCGAAAGGGATTATCGTCTTACCAGCCAAGTCATACGATTCATAGAAAGTACGCATAATCATAGGTGGAGCGGCATACCATATAGGAGAGCCGACAAACACGGTAGAATAGTCTGCAAGATTTTCCAAACGATTCTTGATGGCAGGGCGTGCATTGCTCGCTGTCTCTTGCTGGGATACCTGCCGCATCTCGTCATAATTGGTAGGATAAGGCACTTCCGGCACAATCTCAAATACATCACCTTCCGTATAATCCTTGATATATCCGGCTAAAACAGCCGTATTTCCCACTTCCACCTGACCGACCGCATAATTCTCTCCTGTACGGGAAAAATAAACAATCAATATTCGCCCGTTTGATTCCGGTTGGGAAGGATTCTCTTCCTCTTCCATAGGCGGCGTGATTTCAGAAGTGTCTTCACTGCCGCACGAAAGCATGAATAGGCTCAGGAAGCAAACCTGTATAATCAAAAATATTCGTTTCATCTTCTTTGTTATTTTAATGTCTTCATGTCAATCACATAGCGGAACCTGACTTTCCCGTCCTTCACATTCTGATAGGCGTCTTCCACTGTTCCGGCATCCGCCTTGATGATTTCCACTTCGGGATAGATACCATGCGCCACTGAATAGTCCAACATCTCCTGTGTTTCCTTGATGCCCCCTATCTGTGAACCAAAGACGCTGCGGCCACCTTGCCAGATGAATTTATCCAAACTGATAGTCGGCATTTCCGAAAAGGCCGGCAACCCGACAATACCGAACTTTCCGTTGAACCTCAGCATTTTGAGGTACATATTCATGTCATAATTGGCAGGGATAGTACTCAATATAAAATTGAAGCTGTTATTCAGATCTTTCAAATCTTCTGTATTGTTCACATTCACGTATCTTTTTGCGCCCATCTTCAAGGCATCGGCACGTTTGTCTTCCGTAATATCGAACACAGTTACCTCAGCGCCCAAAGCAACGGCATATTGAACACCCATGTGTCCCAATCCGCCATATCCTGCAACGCCTACCTTATCACCCTTCTTCACTCCTGCAAAATGGATAGGCGAATAGGTTGTGATTCCTGCACAAAGAAGCGGGGCTACTTTACTGATGTCGGCATTGGCAGGTATCTTGATGGCAAAATCGGCATTGAGGACATAATTGTCTGAATATCCGCCTTGAGTGGACTCGTTATCGTGATATTGGTCATGGTCGTGATAGGTCAAGACCACATCCGGACAATATTGTTCCCTGTCGTTCCTGCATTCCTCGCACTCATGGCAAGCATCAATCATGCAACCTATTCCGGCATAGTCGCCCACTTTGAATCTTGTTACATTCTTACCCACTTTCACTACACGACCTGCAATTTCGTGACCGGGAACCAGCGGATATTCCTCTTTGCCCCAATCGCTATACACATGATGAAGGTCACTGTGGCAAATGCCTGCATAAAGTGTTTCTATTTGGATTTCATTGTCGCCAACAGCATGGCGAGAAAACTCGTAGGGAGCAAAATTCCCTTCACTTGATTGTGCCGCAATTCCTCTGGATGGAATACGGGGTTCGTTCTGTTGGGCAGAGAGAGTGCCTGTTGTCAATACACACATTGCTATTAGTCCTAATTGAATTGATTTAATCATATTCATTTATTTATATAGGGTTATTATTGTTGCGGTTTCAGCGGCCCGTAGAAGAAAGAAGCCGTTGCGCCGCCGTCTATCAGAAAGTCCGCTCCGGTGATGAAAGCACCCTTGTTGCTCATCAGTAGCTCCGCCACATTTGCCACTTCATCCGCCGTGCCGGGACGGCCTGCGGGACAGTTGGCGAACATATTCTTGTAGAAGTCACCACGGGGACCGTTGAACTCGTCGATGGCAAGCGGAGTGACGATGATACCCGGAGAGATGGAATTGATGCGCGCACCCCGTTCTCCCCACTTTACGGCTTCCGCCATGACACGCTTCACGTTGCAACGCTTCGCCATCTGATAGGCATGGAGCGTGTCACGGATGTTTTGTGGTTGCAGCACTTCGAGCGATAAGAGTTCTTCAGTAGGAACAGTAGCAAGCTGCTCATCCACTTCAGGAAGAAGCGCAGGCATACGGTGTCCCGACTGACTGGAAATCGTAATGCCGACACCGCCTTTGCAAATAACCTTGCCGACCTCTTCAAGCAACACCGCCGTGCCATATAAATCCACTTTCAATATTGTTTCAACGGATGCTTGACTGGGCGATACACCTGCGGCATTCACCAACATCGAGATTTCACCGTGCTTCTGTGCCTCTGCTATCAACCCCGATATAGAGGAACGTGAAGATAAATCCATCTCCATCGGCACTACATCAAATCCGGCATTGTTCATTGTCCGGGTGATGTCTTCCGCATTCTTCATACTTTTATCACTGAGGATAATTTTCTTTCCGGCTCCCATACGACGGGCTATTGCCATGCCTATCTGTCCGGCACCTGTCAGAATCATTACTTCCTTTTCCATTGTAAACTGTTTTATAAGTTAATATTTCTTCTTAATAAAGTCTTTTGCGCAATGCATAGAAACCGATGCAAGCCGATAATGCTAAAAACACTATACCCAAGCACAAGATGACGGAATAGCCGATATGGTCGGCCAAGAGCCCCCATCCGCCTGCGGTCAAAGCGCCACCACAAGCAAAGGCGATGGAGATGTTGGAATATATCTGTGCATAATTTCTGCTTCCGAAAACAGTTCTTACCAGCATCAGCGTTTGCACGGTTACTCCTGCATAAGCCCAGCCGAAAAGGAAACCGCCCGTGAGGGTCAGCCACAGTCCTGTAAAATGTCCGGTCAAGAGCAATATCAGTCCGGTAATGCCCAGCACGGCAGTCATCAAGACACCCAACCTGTTGTTATAGTCATTGACTGCTCCCAATGCTATTTTCCCAACTGTGGCTCCTATCATTACAGCCGAAGCGACAAAGGCGGCTTCTTCCAATGAAAAACGGAGTCCGGTCACATAATCGGGAATAAACAGGTTCAACGTGGATACTGAAATCATCAGAAAGGCAAACAGCAGCAGTGAGTAAAATTCCGGCATACGCAGTGCCTGTGTATATCCCACACCTTCACTTGCCTTTATGTTCTCCTTAATTACAGTCTCGCCATAAGACTGTACGTTCTTGTCTTCAGGGTAATCACGCAACATAAGTCCGATAACCGGACTTATTATAAGCAAGATGATAGCGCCGAAAATGCTATAAGTCATTCGCCAGCCATATTCGGTTATCAAGTAAGCCCCTAACGGATTGAACAGGACACCGCCTATGCCTGAAGCCGCACTGCAAATGCCAATGAAGAAACCTACACGGCTTTTAAACCAACGATTTATCAAAATGGGGAAACTCAGGTAGAGCAGAAATGCCAGCGTAACGCCCAGCACGCTGCCTGCCACATAAAACTGCCAGACTGAATTGAAGAAAGACATCACAACCAGACATACGCCCATCACTACCGAACTGACTGACAGCAATAGGCGTGCGCTGTATTTTTCCATCATCCGCCCTGCCACCGACAGGGCAAGCGACGATAACAAGTAATTAAGCGACATATATACGCCCAGTTTTCCCACCGATACCCCCAATTCCGTGCTGACGGGTTGGTAGAAAATCCCGGCACAACTCATCACCAATCCTACATTGACTCCCATTATCAGACAACAGCAGAATACAATGACATATCCGTAATGTATCACACCTTTATTCTTTATTATTCCTTGTTTCATATCGACTCGCTTTAGATTATTTTTCTGACGACAAAGATAGAGGTATCCTTTCCATTACCACTTAGCGGATTTACTGATTGACTTCATCATTTTACTGATTTTATACATAGAGTAACCGCCTGATTATTTGCAGCTTCACGAATTTACAGATTCGTTTACCCTATTTACAGATTTACTCATATCAGTGATTATCATTGTCAAGGAATGACTACCTTTACAGCGAAAATCATAAAGAACATGGAAAAGGAGGTATTAAATTTCAATTCTATAGCCGAATACAACGAGGTACTCGGCGTGGAGACTTTGCATCCGTTGGTCAGTATCATCGACTTGTCCAAAGCCAAGCCCATGCGCCACATGCGGCATACATTCAGCTTCTATTCAGTCTATCTGAAAGATGAGAAGAACTGCGACTTGCTCTATGGCCGTCGATACTACGATTATCGCAAAGGCTCTGTGCTCTGCATGGCTCCCGGTCAGGTTATTGGGGTAGAGGATAACGGCGAAGAATTTCAGCCTAAAGGCTGGGCATTGCTTTTTCACCCTGACTTGATTGTTGGAACACCTTTGAACAGACTGATGAAAGAATACACGTTCTTTTCTTATGAATCCAACGAAGCTCTCCATCTGTCCGAACGTGAGCGGGAAGTCTTTATGGACAGCCTGCACAAAATACAAGACGAAATGGAACATAGCATAGACCGTTTTAGCAAACGCCTGATTGCTTCCAATATCGGGTTGCTGCTGGATTATTGTCTCCGCTTCTACGAACGACAGTTCATTACCCGGCATGAGGTGAACAACGACATTATTTCACGTTTTGAAACATTGCTAAATCGCTATTTTGAGGGAGGGAAAGCAAAGACGGACGGAATTCCTTCGGTAAAATACTGCGCATCCGAACTTTGTCTGTCGCCAAATTATTTCGGTGACTTGATAAAAAAAGAAACAGGACGCACTCCAATAGAAACCATTCAGAATAAAACAGTGGAATTGGCGAAAGGTCTGCTTGCCGAGAAAGGAATGAGCATCAGTGAAATCGCCTATGAACTTGGCTTTCAATATCCGCAGCATTTTACCCGTATATTCAAGAAAATAGAAGGGTGCTCTCCAAATGGATATCGGCTGAAAATCTGATAAAAACATCGTTTTCCATTTGTGGAACGTTCCCAAATGAGTGTCATTTGGAGAAATATAAACAAAATATCGGTTGTCAGTTCTTTCATACCCAGAGAACTGAATGCCTTGTAACAGGTGAAAAGAAGGTCATGAATCAATGTGGGTGTGGTACTTTCAAACTCATATGTTATGATAGTCTTTATCTCGTTCTCTGCCAGAAACTCTTGCTCTTTCACGTCGGGGCTGATATGTAGAGTTTTTCGGCATCCTTGTATTCCACATGTGACTGTATATTGAAAATTGTTATGCTTTCTGCAACAGAAATGAAGGTAATAGGTAAATACTTTGTTTTATAGAGAATATCAAAAATCAATTTAATATTTTGGTTGTTTAGAATTAAATTTGTACTTTTGTAACAAAATCAAGGGCATAGACTCTTGATAACAATATGTAGAATCTCGGTTTTACCGAATCAATGATAACAGAACTCGTTTGCATCCCATATGAACTGCAGGCGAGTCATTTTTTATATGAGCAACCAGAAACCAAGGACTGTAGAAGACAAGGCATTATTTCTACGTTGTTGTATTTGTATAATGCTATATGTCCACAGAACACAATAAAAAAAGAAATACTCGATTTATTTGATATTTGAAAATCATCCTGATATCCCTATATTTAAATCAGGCTTTACAAAAGATTGGCGTAAAAATCCACTTTGGAGATAAACAGTATTATATAAAGAAAGTCGTTTAATCTGTAAATAACAAAGCTTGCCTGCACAACCCGTTCTCATCGATCATAAAAGTAATGGTAGCCACCGTAAATCTGAATTCGAGAATATGAAATGGCGTAAACCAAGTATAGCTGACACTATTAGGATAAAACATCTTTATAGCTCGTTCTGATAACCCGATATATCCAGATAAATTAATATATGAAATCTTAGGCCTGAAAGGAGAACTATTCTGAAAGATATATCTCCTCGCATACAAAGAATACTGCATGCAATTGTGGACACAGAAATCCGGTCTGTACAGGGAATGAATACAAAACGAGTTGTAGAATGTTTTAAGAAACGACTGATATAGATTTTTTAATAGATAAAAATATTCTGTTTTTTTCTGCATGTCCGAACAATTTGTCTTAATCAACAAAGTACAACATATAAATGTTCAGAAAAATCAATGGATATTTGCCTTTTTTCATATCCATCCTGTTCGTTACCTTCTGCAATCTGTCGAATTTCCTAAAAGTTTCTGTCAAATATCGGAGGAAAGCAAAAATCAAGATAAATCAGGATAACTATTCTGTATTTCAAGAGAGTAGTCCTGTTTCCCCAGTTTCTCGCTGTCTATCTGCTTGGTATTATTTTAGTTAAATATTCCGGCAAGAAGCCATCAGGCTCCATGCCCCTGAGAATATTTAAAACCTTTCATTATTGTTTTTCCCTTAACTTGAATTTCGGTAGGAAGTACCGGTTCACATACTCTCGCATCACCTCCGGCGGCATCTTTGTACCTCCTTGTTCCATTACCTGTTTAGCCACATCCGATGTCTTGGCAAAGGTCGCCCGAAAAGGTGTATCATTCAACCGGGCAGTAAGCCCCATTTCCCATTTCCATCCACTGCGCCTTTTTTACCATAACATCTTCATCCTCAATATAATATTCATATACACTCGGTTTGTAGCCGGACAATGAAGCCAATACATCGGGGGGCATCTGCGCAAAATGCTCCTCAATCTTGTCCGTCCAGTAACTTCCCAGCCCGTTCTCCTGGGCCATATCCCGGAACTGCATCACGGCATCAGCCGTCTGCCGGATAATATCTTCGGTACACCTGATACCAAACCGCCTGCCGAATTCTATCAGATCATTACGATTGATATCCGTCTTCTTACCACCCACTTTCAGATAATGCATCGGGTCGAATCTGTTACCCGGATTCAGGCAAGAGAAAGTCAGGTCATAAGCAGGTGTGATATGCCAGTCACCTCCCTCCTCCATCATGAACGAGAAGTTCTTGATGTGCGCATCCACATTGGTAGTGAGAATATTGAATACCATTCGGCGATAAGTTTCCTCCTTCTCCTTATAAGGAAGACCCAAATCCTCGCAGACATACATCAAATCCTCATAACTGTTGGCATCGGGATTCATAGCGGCAAGTGATTGCGTATGCACCTTCCTGCCATTCTTTCTGTCATATCGTTCGGTTAGGAAATGTTTGTCTCCGCCGATGGTTATCAGTTCGCAGGGCATCATGCCGATACCCGCCTTTTCAGCCATTTTACTATATATGAATTCCACCACGGTCAGAGAATAATAGTCTTTCTCCGCAAATTTTAGCAAATAATATGTATAATTCATCAGGCAGCATAATTTGCCCCGAACGGATTTCACCAGTCCGGTTGTTACGGGCGATTACCGCTTTGGTATGCTTCCGCCCGCTGAGGTACCCACCTCATAGAGGCTCTCCAACGATAAGTCCTCACCGGCAGCCACCACTTCCTCACGATTTTCAAGAATATCTTGCGCCTTGCGGTAGAAGTCATCCAGTTCGAGGCTCATCCCCGTACCGATTTCTTGTGAAGGTTCAAACTCCAATGCGCCCATCGCCCTATGCCCGATGAAAGACAGCTTGTCTACAGCCGTCAGGTCATGTTCATTGATGTAGTTCGCTTGTGTCCATGCAGAAAACACTGTGTTACCCCAGCGTCCCGGAAGGCTGTCGCTGATGAAGGCAGGCAGGCCATAGAAGATGTCATCGTATGGTTGTCCATAAAACGGCAGACGGTTCCGGGCTACATCGATGGAAGCCGTAAGTGGAGCGATGTCAATTCCCCCCTTCAGGAACTCACGGTTATATTCAAAAACCGCACGTTTGCGGCGGGTATCCCATGAGAGGCAGCCCACCTCACGTCCCCATATCATTACTCTCAGATTATTTTCCATGTCTGACACGTTTAGGTTTTTTCTGTTCTATCTTAGCCAATGCATAAGGCGACATCGGCAGTTCAGGAAGAATCTCCGCCAGCCCTTCGGCATAATCGATGGCTTTAAGCAACGCGATGAAGTTCCCCATCGTGATATTGTAAGTAAGCCCCAATTCAAAGCGTTTGATAGTAGGCAGACTTACCCCCGACTTCGCTGACACTTCCTCCTGCGTCATCTGCGAGGCGATACGATACTCCTTAAACCGTCGGCCAAGAGCCAATACGATGTCAGCCACTGGCATTCTTTTTATATTCTTAAATTCATCCATACAGCAAAGGTACATAAATGATACGTTATCTCAAAATATCTGATATAAAATATCATTTATGAACCTATATTTATTTAACGGATATAAAATTGCTCCACCTTGTAAACATACATATTCTCTCCAAAAATAGTGAAGCGATAAAATGGCCAAACTTATGCACAAAACAACAATTCAGATAATAAACCACGCCCATTTGACCGGATTTATTTTTTTACCCATTTCTTCAGTCTATCGACAAACCATTGTGGATAATAAGAAATCTCTCATACCAATGACCAAGTCTTATCTGTTCTTCCTTAGTCATTTTATCCGTTTTCACCTTCCTTATTCTTCAATTTCTGGAAAATATGCCATTCCTTATAATCCTCTTCTTCCAACTTCATCAGCTCTTCCTTCGACCACTCGCTTCCTTTTCTGTTAACCCATTTGAATGGAAAAGCAGCATTGGCAATCCTGTATAAAGACGGGGAAAGCTCCATATCAAAATGTTTGTCAAAAGGAACTGGAGCAAGAGGTACATAACCTATTTCATCAGGATCCTCAACCTCTTTTACATATTCATCTTGGGGAACTATCACCGTGCTCTCAGGCAGATGCTTCCAAAAAGTCATTGACACAAGTGGAATCTTCAGATAATAGTAATTGAATTTACTTCCTTCAATGATTCTGGGTTCTTTTATCCTTTTACGCCTGATACCCAACAGACTTCTTTCATATTTAACATATAAATAATCGATACCGACCATATAGATATCATAAGCATAGTGCTGATACACATTCACATAATAGCACTTACATGGATAGTCTTTATCAAAAGCGACTTCTATCTCCCGCTTTGTCGTATTTACCCTCCTCGTCGTATAGGTCTTCTTTATATATTCGCAATATTTACAAGCTATTCGCTCTTTATATTCATTTTGTATCGCAGTTTTAAATTTCGCACTGAACGAACCATTCGGGTCGGAAGCTATCGAAAGGTCAGACAGTATCTCATTTATAACCTCTTTCTCAAGCGAACTTTGTTTGAATAATTCCTCGACAGAAATTTGCTCTTGGCTCATTTCTATGGTCGTAGTTCGTTTTAGGGATATATGTTCCGGCTTTTCTATTGCGCGTATGATTTCCCCTTTCTTTGTTCCTGCCTCAATAGAATGTTCTTTGATGGCAAAATGGGTTCTGAAGATGAAAAACTCAGCATCTTTATTGCCAATAGATTTCCATCCTTTTTCCTTCGTTAAATCTATAATACCTGGTATAGAGAAATATCGTGTTTTCATATAAATCTGAATAAATGTTGCAAATATAACAATATTTATTTATGCAATATCTAAATATTCAGGCAAATATGGCGAACCTGACCAAGTCAGTTTACTTACATTTTTCTAAATTTCTCACACCAACAGATACCCCAACCGTATTGCCATAAAAACATATTCCCCCCATGTACTTTTCCATTATAGAATCTGAAACATTATGGATTGATTTTTGTATCACAAAAATCAATCCATAACAAATAATTATGATGAAATACTGGATAGCATCCGATATACACGGCTCACTGCTGGCACTGAACCAAGTTTGAATTTTTATAACAGGCTGTAAATAAGATAATATCTGTTCAAAGTATCTTATATCAAGTTAATATTAATAATGATTAGAGGAATCAATTTTTGTTCCACAGTTTCCACAGAAAACCTTGCCAGGAGACAATGGTGTGCCGCATGACGGGCAGAAACGCTGTGTATGCCCTTTCTCAACAGATGGGGCATAACTTATAGGAGATTCCGCTTCTGTAACAGTGGAGCCGGTATAGTTTGGCTGGGGCTCATTTTGTCCCTTTCGGAATAGCTCCTTGAACTTCTTGGAGAGCTCGCTCAGTTTGCCGTAAAGGTCGAAGGTGATTTGCGTATTCGGGGCCACTTGCATATAGCTGCTCATCATTTTTACCAGAATCCAGCTATCAATGAAGGCATATTTTACAGTCCATGCAAGAAGTAACGAGACGACGAATGCTACAAAACCACTCCATCCCAACAGCCGGAACAAGCCACCGAAGATAACGAATACCACCAATGTGACTATCACAACGGAAAGAATGACGACCAATGTGGTCTTTGCGGCATCTTTCAGCAATGTTTTCCAGTTCTGTGCATAAATCACTACCCCGTCGGCTGCCGATTTATAGGCATTCTGTTCGGGATGATAGAATGTATATCCCAGACAGCATTCATCAATATATCCCAGAGAGATGTCCAGAAACATATTCATTACATTCTTCACACCGTCTGCACCGGGAATGGCTCCCAGCAGTCCGCTGGTCAAACGTCCCAAAGCACGCTGGAGCTGTTTCACAGAACCGGCTATCAGTTTGTCCAGTGCAAAATAGACATTGGAAGTCCCGAAACGCTCTTTCACCATAGCCTTGCCCGTAGCGACCGGGTCGGCAGGTACGGTTCCGGTTTTGAATGCCATGGCAATCACCGCTACATGACCGGCCTTTACCAGATAGCCGATGTAATGGTTCAGGATAAAATTCACCACTCCCACTACTCCCAGCCAGATGAAGAACATTACCGCTCCTACCCCTTCGCTGGCGAAGAGTACGGATATGCCCATCAGGAGGGCAAAGAGCACAACGGCTATCAATATATTCAGCAGCCCAAGTCCCAGCTTTATCCAGCCGAAAACGAGAGTTTTGGAAAATACTTCTTTTGCTGTCATAATCATTTTAGTATTTTATATTTACCGATAACGGGGAGTTCTTTCGCCTTTCCATTCAGCGCATTGATGATTCCGATGACGGCCAATACCGTAAAGACGATGTAGACTAGGTTCAGAACCGTACCACAGAGTGAATATATCTCCCATAAACCCAGTCCCCGCCATAAAAGCGAGCGCAGGAGCATGGTAAGAATATAATCGACTATCCACCAGCCGAACAAGGCAATGAACAGTGTCAGTCCCTGGTTGGCATGATAGCGGGCGAACTTGGAGTCTTTCGCCGCAAATATCGGGATGAACACCAATATGCCGAAATAAGAAAGTATGGCCATTACCTTGTTCTGCTCAATATCTGCCTTGTCGAAGTTGGCAGTACTGTCAGTTGTATTGTTCAGGTTTCCCAGCTTATTACCCAAGGCATCGGCTGCTGCGTTTGCTTTTGTCGTTGCTTCTTGGCCTTCGGTTTGTACCGTCTGCGGTGCAGGTCGGGGTTCCGGGTTCTGTACTGTTTCATGGGCCGGTTGAGTCGCATTTATTTGCAAAGGTGCACCGCAAGCCGGACAGAACTTTACACCTTCTTCTACTTTTTGTCCGCATTTTCCACAGAATGCCATAGTTGTTTCCTCCTATCTTTTAGTTTATATCAGTAATGCTTGTTCCGTATTCTTTCAGTGCGTCTATCGTATCGCCAAAGAATAATCCTCCTACCAGAAAGAGCAATCCTCCCAGTAGCGATGCTATCACCATCCACACCAGCATGGCTCGGGCAAAGTTCCGTTTGTTCACCTTCTTGCAGCCGCCACATGCCCAGATGATCAATAGAATCAGATTGATGAATGGGAGCATCATCAGGAACATGATTCCGATGTAGCCTCCCGTCGAGATGGGCTCTTCCTGATAGGCAGTGGCCGTTGGTGCTGCATATATCGGAGCAGGCTGCGGTGCTTGCTGCATGGCTTGTTGTCCCGGTTGTGCAGGGACAGCCTCTTTCATAGCAGCGCCACATAAGGTACAAAACCTGATGCCGTCGGGTACTTGGTTTCCACAGTTAGTACAAAATGCCATAGTAAATCCTCCATTGTTTTTGTTGGTTATTCTACTTTCGTACCGCAGGAACCGCAGAAGTGATTACCTGCCGCTATCTCTATTCCACAATTGGGACAGAAACGTTTCCCGGCGGATACCGGAGCGGACAGTTTGCTTCCGCATTCCTGACAGAAGTTTGTTCCTTCAGGGTTGTAACTTCCGCAATTAGGGCAACAACGGCTTGCTTCTTTCGTTTCACGGTGGGCTGCTTCTTCGGCTTCGGCACGCTCCTTGGCTGCCTTTTCCTCTTTGGCTGTGCCCTTTTCAATGTCGAGCCGTTCCAGTTCAGCTTTCAGTTCCGGAAAACGTTCCGCACCGTCAGACTCATAAACTTGCCGTCCCAGCCGTGCATAAGCGGCTTCTTCTTTTTGCGTAAGGTCTTTCAAATCGTTTTGCGCGTTAAAGATCTTTACGTCAGGATCATCCTGCGGCATTATGCCGGAAAGTCCTTTTACTATTCCTTCCAATATTCCAGACATAGTTTTTACTTTTGGGGGTTACTCATTCGGCAAAGCTTACATCTATAAATTCCCGTACTGCCTTCACGCTCTTGTCAGGGGAAAGAATGGTGATTTCCACTTTATGTTTGCCGGTCGATAAATCCGGCGTATAATGGAATTTCACATTATACGAGTTGGTCAGTGCGCCAGTTACGGGAAGAGACTCCAGAGTTACTCCCTCAAAATTGGATGGAGCGTCAATGATATAAGTTCCTCCTGTATAGTCGGACATCAGCCACGGCTTTTCTTCATATAAATCCTGCCAGGAATAAGAATCATCATAGTAACTACTGCCACTGAACACGGAGTGAATGGTTCCTTGCCAAACTTTCCAGTCATCTTGGGAAGCGACGGAAGAGACAGAGAATTTGGCATTTCCATTGGGCTGGTTCGGTTCGTCTGTAAAGTTCACATAGATGCGGTTGGCTCCGGGGCGGAATGTATAATGCTCGTCTGCAAAATGTAAGGCTGCGGCTCCACATTCATACCATCCGGTACTATAATCGGACGCGGCTGTTTCCAGTTCAGCGGCACGTGTTCCCTCAAATTCTACGGTACGGTAGGTTCCTTGATATCCTTCTCTGTTCAGGTAGGCGGACAAGTCCTCATACGTGCCCAGATCTATACCTCCGTTAATATCCCCGTCATAACCTACGCAACCTAATTGCAGATCCAATAGTCCGGACAATTTTAATGACCAGGCATCAACCTCCTTCGCCAATTGATCGGCTTCCTCACTCATGCTACCGGAGTTATCTATCAGAAATACCACATCGGCAAGAGCCTTCTTGGCCGCCCGCGTTTCTCCGGTACTCTCGGCTTTAATGCTCCGGGGTACACCGTCTATTTCCAGCCAGATGTTCTGTTCACCCGTAGCAGTGCCATGGAGTTTCATCCATTCACCGGTTAATTTGTTGAAGATACCCGTCATATTCATATTGACTACCTTATAGCCATTCAGCTTTTCCGTAGCAAAGCCCACATTAGGAATACTGACGTTGGATTCTGCTGGATTGACTTCCGGACTGGGCGTTGCTTTGCTGTTGTCGGGAATTCCGGTTGCGAGTTCAATATCCTTGCCGGAATCATCATCTTTGCTACAGTTTGTCAATAACAAACCAAGCGATACTAACAATAACCATCTGAGTTTCATAATCTTCTTTTTTTAAGGTTCAACATTATTTTATAATTGTAAACTGCTATGTCCGCATAGTCCGCATAAGCATAATAGACAGTGGAATGCGTTTCCCTGATTTTTTAATTGACAGAATCCGACTCTGTTTTTCAGTTCTTCACCCGCATTTACCGCAACAAGTCATAGTCGTTTTGTTTTTATTTTATCCATGTTACTTCTGTCGTTTTACCGAATGCCGTATCGGGGATGTCGAACGATAAGGCAACGACCTCACTGGTTGTCTTTCCGTCGAGTTTTGTCCGCATGGTGATTCCGTTCCAGACTGCTATTTCACCCTGCTTGTCTTTGTTGTAAAATCCGTCATAAACGGCGATATTCAAATTCTCTGTCAACTGACCGGAATAGACATCGCACTCTTTACCACATATTTGGGTCGTGACGGTTTTCGAATAGCCTTTGGCTGTGAAATATCGAGTGAGATCCTGGATGTCACTTGAGTAATAATTATTTACCGTCTGACGAGCACTTATATCCCCGATGTTCCACGAACCATCATCATACCCGTATCCCGTGTATCCTTCTCCTTTGATGTAAGTTTCGATGTAAACCGATTGTTCACCGTTGGATCCGAAGATATCCAAGCGTTTGTCACTTCCTTTGCGGGTGTAGATACACGTACCACCGTCCACTGAGTATTTTGCGGCGAAGCCGCTCTCTTTCATTTTTTCGATTTTTGTTTCGGCTTTTCCCGTTGCCGTTTTCTTGTTGGCGTTTCCGCCGCTGCATGCGGTAAACATCGTTACTGCTGCCAGCCACATCATTGCTGTAAAAATCATTTTCATACCGTTACTATTTAATGTAAGTTATTGATTCTTTACGGCTTAAAACTAAAATTATTGTGCTTTCATAACCGTAAATCCGAATCGACCGAACAAATCCAAATCAGCTTCTACATGACACTGATATTTCACTCCATTATAGGTATATGTCCACCAGTGTGTTGTGCCTGTTCCCTCGTTTTCCGAAATCGGGTCGATGGAAGAAGCGTTGGCGGCACAAGCCTTGTAAAGTTTGTTGGCCCACGCTCTTGCGTCGGCAAAAGCCGGGATGTAACCGCTGCGGAACTTGGCTTCAAGTATGCCGGAGTAAGGGGTTCCGGCCGGTAGTTGAGCATATACATACTTGTCCGAACGAAGCACATTGGCCTTGAACACTTCCGTGTGCTTTGGAATAAACCCGCTTTCGTCCGTTATGCCCATATCTTTCAAGATACCTTTCTGGTGGTTCAGATCCTGCATGGTGCGGGCGAAAGGTGTTAACTCAATCGCCATCGAAGAGCCGGGAACTTTCATACCTTTACCTTCGCGAAACACGATATCGTTGTCAAACCGGCATTGCATTTTTACATAGATCGACTGGTTGTCGCCACCCGTACCAACAGGAAAATAATATTCGATATTTATCCCGCCCCGATACGCAGAACCACGAAGTATCTGCTTTTTCGACTCCTTGTGCCGATTGCGATGCAAAAATCCACGATTATCCATCTGCTCGATCCACGCCATCACTTGTTGTGGTGTCGCATCATAAACTACCAACGGATAACTATCAGCCGAACCTTTGTCGGCATACAGTAGTTTAGCACCTTCCACCTGCGGGATGTTCAGCGGACCGAACACCTCGTGCGGAAAACTCGCAGTTTTGGCATTGGTTGATGCAATTCCAAACACGGCAAGAAACATAAAAAGTAATCTTTTCATAATATTTTGCTGTTTATTGTTTATTTTCCAATAGTACTATCAGAGTCTCCAAACGATACATTCAAGTGGTTCTTAGTGCGAAGTTGAATATTCCAAATTATTATACCATCGGGCGGCAATGTCGGCATAAGAGTAACAGACTGTCTTTTTGCTTAGCAACATATCGAGATGAAATGTTTTCCGATCCTGTTGCTGCCGCAATACATCCGGCGAAGCGGCAAAGCTGAAATTGTAGGCGGTGGCCAACAGCCGCACACGCTCTTCAGCCAAGAGTGTCGCAAACGAAGGTTCCCGCTCCAGCATCAATCGGACGAAAACAGCGACATACACACATTGCCATCTGTCATCGGTAAGCCGTTTGAGCCGATGCCGACGGGACTCACGGCTGTTTTGCAAATCGAAATACAGTTTGTACGTGTGCCGCAACGGACTGTTCATCCACGCCCTCTCGACCTGCTCGGCGAACGATGGTTTCATCTGGAAAGCGCCTATGGAGAAATTGGCCGACTCCTTGCCGCCTTGCACGTACAGCACATGAAGCGCCGCCTGCTCCATACAGTCCTTCAGGCGCGAATAGCGCAACCGTTCAGGGAAGATTATGGCCTCGCACTCGGCAGCATCCGCATCCAGAGAAACGAATATCTCACTCCATTCGGCTCGTCGGCAGGCTGCGTTTTCGGCAGCCCACGTCCAGTCCGCATCGAATGTCCGGGCGTAATCCCCGGAGCCTCCGGCAACGGGTAATGCCGCGGACAGCGTAGCCATCAGTATCAGAGCTTGTAGGTACATTTCATCAACCCCTCATTCGAATAATCCAGAATGATAAATTCCAATCTGTCGGAGTGGCGGCTCATGACAAGCGGATAGAGTATGGTTCCGTCGTGCAGCGTGAGCGACCCGTCGCGGCTATACACGGCCTTGCGTCCACCCCCGCGGAGGGGTATTTCGCCGTAGGTCTCGGCGGGTCTTGAAGCCTTGACTCGGAAATCGAACGGGCCGTCGCCGTCCAGCCTGGTTCGCTTGCCGCCCGAAATCTCGTAGTAACTATTGTCGGTCTCGTTGTGAACCAACAACCTGCTGTTCTTGACGAAATCATCGACAACGCTGCCGCCGGCGACAAACCCTCCGGCAAATCCGCTTTCGGCCAAAAGCAGACGTTCGCCCTCTTTCAAGAGCGCGATCTTGTCATTTTTCACGGGCAATACCCCCGGTTGCGGGAACGAGGTGTAGGCTTCATTGAGAATGTCGATGCAATCGGTCACCACGTTAAGCGGCGCACGCCTTGCGGCACATCGTGGAATTAACTCTCCATCCGCCATGTCCGCATATAATTGTTCGGCCTCCGTCATCATTTTTTTTGCATTATCCAGACGCAATCGCAATCCGGACAAATAGATTGTCGCCGCACGGGTACGATAGTTTTTCATAAGCCTGTCGGCTTCGTCGTAGAGGGAGTGAATCTTGACGGGATTACTCTCCGCCCATATCTGCTCGTAGATGCCTTTGAGTTGCGACTCGTATTCCTCGGCTATCTGCCGGCAATCCTTCACCACGCCGTCTTCCGTTTTCCGCAATGCGGCTACCTTGTCGGCGTAAGCCGATGCCCTATCCTGGTACTTTGCGACCTTTGCAGAAAAAGCCGCCGATTTCTCTGCCGTCGCTATGACCCCAGACATGCTGTTCATCATCTCTTGAAGCATGGGCATCATCTCCTCGCTTATTTCCGCAGCTCGTTTCTTGTCGGCTTCGGTGAGGGTGCCTTTTCGCTCTTTGGCCTCTATGGCCTCTATCTCTTTCTGCAACTGGTCCAGACGCCCCTTTTTCGATGCCGCCATGTTGGAGATGTCTTCCGGACTGTTGCCTCCCATCATGTGGGCGGAGGCCTTATCTGTGAGCCGTTGCCGTTCGGACTCCGTGATATTGGGGTCTTCCAGCCGTTTCATCTCCTCGACGCTCAAGCCCAATATGCCGGTCAGCTCCCTGTAGATGTTTTCGCGTGCCGCCGCCATCTCCTCATCGGAACAGGCGTACTGCCGGTCGAGTTCATCCACCCGCATGTCGATGGCCGACAACTTGTTGTAATAGGCCGTGCGCGAGGCATCCGAGGGGGCGGCAATCTCGTTTGCCGAAGGCAGGGCGGGTAGCTCTTTGAGCAATGCCCGTGCATTGGCGGCACGGCTGGGCTGAACCTCGCCGTCCCATATCACGGTGCTCTGACGCAGCTTGGGCACGATGTCGGTTGCGGATACCTGTGCCGTGGGTACGGCCGTATCTTCGTTTTGATTTCGAGTTGGTTCGTCCTCCTGTTCCATGCCGACCGTTTTCTCCACTTTCTGCTTCAGTTTCTTCAGAAAGCCTTGGCCGTATGTGTCCATCGGTACAAAAGCCAAGGATAATATACTTATCAGTGTCAGTAAAACATTCTTTTTCATAATCTGTCTTTTTTTAAGTTGAAAAGGCGGCGGCCCGCACCTGTACTGTGCGTGGCGGCGGGCTGCTGCCGAAAATCTGCTTATTCCCTATTCAGGGGAGTGTGTTCCTCAGACAAGCGGCACCACCATAATCGGATAGGAATTTCCGTCCGGCGCCTCATTTCTGCTTGTATCGAAATTGATGCTTATTGGAATTTCCAGTTACCGTAACATCAGTAAATACCAAAATTTAGCTTTCATAATTCAGGAATGTAAATGGGTTATGTTTTCATTCGCACCAGAGCCTATGCTCTTAACCGAGAGAACTTAAAACTTAAACACACCGCCCAATGAAACTACCGGCCGGTCAAAATCGCTGACCAATTGATATTTGATTTCAAGATTCAAGGCAAAGTTTTCAGTCAGCCAGTATTGTGCACCCCCACCGAGATTGGCACCGAATTTCGTTTCGGATGCGCTGGTCTTGCCACCGTATTCTTCTACCAGGTCTCCCCATTCTCCCAATGCGTCTCCATAGTCGGCTTTAACACCGAGAAACGTAATACCTGCCAATGGATAAATCACGAAGCTGTCTCCGACGTGGAAAAGATAATGTACGTTGGCATTGATATCCCACATGCTCATATAATCCTTTTTCAGAAAATAGGATGCTGACGGTTCAATGCGGATAGCATCGGTAATGTTGTATTGGAACTTGGCACCGATACCAAAATTCTTGTAATCACTATGCAGACCATAAGATAAGTTGAGCCCTGCGGCCATATCACCCTTTTCTTGGGCGTTTACTGAACAAGCAACCAAAGCTGCAACTAAAATGAACATTGCTTTTCTGAATAAATTTGTGATTTTCATAATCATTGAATATTTAAATTTGTCCTACTCGTATAGCTTTTCGGTTCCGCTTTTTATGCTATGATATCAATCAAAAAAATCTTTCTTTAAAGAGGGAAACGCCCATAATACAGTCATAATATTCGAACTAGACAAAGCTTGAAAGGACGTCTCCCCCAGAAAAAGAGTGTTTTACCTTCACAGGTCTCTTTGGAAGCCCTGAAGCTCCTGATGTGTTTCACTTGGGAGGGTACATTATCTCAAGCGCTTTCTTTATAGCTCCACACTTTTCTCCTACGAAGTCATCGTTATCAATAGTAACTTTCTTGCCATCGCGCTTTACGCTGTTTATTCCACTTTCCGGGTTACTCATCTGTTCCTTCCATTCGGCCTCGGAATACTTGGCGGCTTCTTCTATCGAATAGGTTTCTACCAATATGCATTTGGTGCAAAGGGCATCATCTCCGCTGCCATTGAAAGTCAGTGTATAGACACCGCTGGCACTGACGCCTGCTGATGTTACCTTGAATCCGAAAGTAGCTGTATTGCCGTCTTTCTTCCAGCCCATTACCCCGGTGATAGCGGGCTCTTCCGTTTCGTCGTCATCGTCGCCGCATGCTGTGAGCAAGGGCAGACTGCATACCGTCATGAATAGTATGAAAAGGAAGTTCCATTTTAATAATGTTCTCATAGTTTTTCAATTTTAATAAGTTGTCCTACTCGTATAGCTTTTCGGTTCCGCTTCTTGTTTCCACTAATATTGTTACAATACCTATATCTTCACAAACTCCACCCGGCGGTTCTTGGCGCGTCCTTCGTCCGTCCCATTATCGGCGATGGGGGTGGTCTGTCCTTTGCCGGAGGAGGTGAGACGGTCGGCGGCGATGCCCAGTTCCACAAGTTTGTCGACAATGGCTTTGCTTCGGGCTTCGCTCAAGGTCTGGTTAGCGGTGGCGTTGCCCGTACTGTCGGTATGGCCTTCAACGGAGAATTTGAGACCGGGGTTATCAGTCATCAGTTTAACGATGCGGTTGATCTCGCCCATGCTTTCGGGTTTGATGGTGGATTTGCCAACGTCGAAGGTGATGCCGTAGGTGATGAATTTACCTTCGGACATCATGCGGTCGTAGAGGGGAACGGCGCCTTTGGCGATGCGGATGTTCTTCATATATTTATCCTTTCCCTCAGTTCCTTGTCCTGTCCACCACGTTACCCAACCTGCCCCTGCTTTCACATTGGGTACATTAGCTACACGCTTTCCATCGTAATATACTTTTAACGCACGTTTATTGAACGACAATGCAACATGATGCCACTTCCCGTCGGGAAACTGATAACTTGGACCGGCTCCGCTACTTCTTTCATCATTGGTATTTGTCCAAGAGTAGCTTAAAGGACAATCATAACTTGACCATGACCATTTCACTGTATATGTATCGTGATCTCGACCTGCTGAAGGTTGCATAAAGTCAAGTTCAAAAATGCCCTCTGCATTGTCTGTTGGGCACATTATATCAAATTCGAGAGTGAACACATCGCTCAAATAGTTTTTCGGCTCTTTCATAAGGGGTGAAATCCAACTGTCATTTCCGATAAGACATAGCACTTTTTCGCCATTAATCATAGCAACTTCGGCATTGCCACGTTCCAGATTCCATTTACTTGGAAATTCGCCCACTTGTTCGCTTGCAAGGTTGTCATCAAAAATAATCTCATCTCCCGGTACAAAATCGCTCTTGGCATACGTCATTTCGAGAGATTGTCCTTTTTGCTGTTGCTGTCCTCCCTCTTGTGTCGCAACTTTTCCGTCGGCATCCTCGGTAGAGTCGTTTGTTTTTTCTTTCTTGTCCTTTCCCTTCACCGCATCTTCCGCTCCATCAAAAGCTCCGTCCACCGTTTTGTCCACGGCATCGTCCACCTTTCGTTCCACCTTGTTCTTTGCACGTTCTTTGGCACGTTCCACTGCTTTCTGGCCTACTTTTTTCAGCCATTGCGCTTGTACATCCGCTGCTCCTGTCATGAGGAACAATACGGAAAGAATAAATACCAGTTTCTTCATATACTCCACTTTATTTAAGTTTTAAGAATCTACCTTTTGCAGCATCGAATTATCTTTTTCAAGAATCTCTTGAGGCAGCATTGCTTCTTTTTCCTGCCCAACCTTTCTTCTTTACGTTTGGCTTCCAACTCCTCTGCCGCTTTTTCTACCCGCGCAATGCGTTCATCAACTTTCACATCTTGCTCTTCTTGCGCAATGCGTTCGTCAATCATCTTCACTACTTGTTCGTATGGAAGCAATGGTTTCTTTTTCTTCTCTTCGTTCATACTATGAATAATGATTGGGTGTAACATCGTTTTCGTTGAGGGCAAAATTAGTATTCTACCCTATCGGGCATTTACACTATGTGCGCATCTATTGGTAAATTTCGCGCATTTTCAAAGAGAAAGATTTGACTTATATGCGCATGAAAATAAGTTAAATGCTTGCTGTTCAGTGCTTAAAGAAGTACAATTTTGGTGAACCCGGATGGGGAGGCTTTGATATGTTTATTTGGTATTTTATGGGTATTTCATCCCGTCCGGCTGGGTGAAAATACATCCGTTGCTACGAATTGCGACTAAAAATCATATAGCTAAATTATCAAGTAGTGGTGAGGTTACGGATATGTATCAGTGTGAAACTCGTCTACACTGGTACGCCACTCGTACTAAGTCTTATACGGCACCCGTACCAAGTAGTATACGGCACCCGTATTAAGTAAGGTACGACACCCGTACTAGGTAAGGTACGGCAGTCGTATAAATGCCGTTTCGTCAAATAACACATCAAATTCATTCCCATCTAAAAATATCTTGAATAAATAATGAATTAAAAGTTGCCGCTCCGGATTATTGTATTACCTTTGCCACAGTTTGAGTTACGAATCGTTATCGTACAGTTCTTCTTTTTATCCTTTTATTAAGCAGACCTTTCTTTAATTATCCCCTCACTCTTCATTAGTATTTATTTAATTAAAATTTCAAATGAACATTTACATTTCAGGTTTGAGTTTTGGCGTAAATGATGCCGACTTGAACGAATTATTCTCAGCGTATGGAGAAACATCTTCAGCTAAAGTTATCATGGACAGAGAATCTGGTAGATCCAGAGGATTCGGTTTTGTAGAAATGAACAGCGATGCAGAAGGACAAAAAGCGATTGACGAACTTAACGGAGCAGAATACGACCGTAAAACGATTGCAGTAAGCATAGCACGCCCTCGCGAAGAAAGACCCCGTAATAACGGATATAATTCTAGACGCTATTAATGTCTATCCAAAAGTAAGAACAGGAGATTTAATCTTCTGTTCTTACTTTTTTTTTTAAACAGCGAAAATTACTAAACGAATAGAATATCGGGAGCATGTTCATCCGTTTGAAGGTTTGTTACAGTATTAGTTTTATGAAACCATTTTTTATTGGGAATATAGAGATAAAAACACCTATTTCACAAAGCCCGCCAAAAGACGAAAGGAATCATCGGAGTTGACAAAATACGCAGCGTTTAAGAGGTGATTTAAAAAACAATTCGATATGATGAAAAAGAGTATTA
>ULMJ01000587.1_pt1 | contig 34976 bp, 27 predicted proteins | sample 1951641 | NCBI WGS metagenome assembly ULMJ01 (sample SAMEA4835550, study PRJEB28245) | human gut metagenome | biome: gut microbiome; material: fecal sample | place: Denmark | collected 2008 | reverse complement strand
GAAGCTCGTCTCCGAGAAGTCCAGCCTCTCATCAAGAACATCTCTAATTACCAGAAGCTCAAGCCGGTCTATGAAGCCTACATGAAGGCGAAGGACAAGCCTGCATTCCGAGCAAAACACGAAGCGGAGCTTGTGATCTTTGAGGCAGCAAAGAGTACCCTTCTGGCAATGCAAGGTGATAAAAAACTGCCGAGCTTGAAGTCTCTCCAAGCCGAGCAGCAGCGTCTTCTTGAGGACCAACAGAGGCTCTATGATGAACGAGCCAAGCTCAAGAAAGAGGCTCGTGTGATTGACACCATGAAGGCGAATGTCGATGACTTCCTCAGTCCGACAGCCGCGCAGGATCGTGACAAGAAACGAAGCAGTGAGCTTGAATAAACGAGTAGCCTGAGTCTCTTCTTAGTGGAGGCTCAGGCTATTTCTGTTTCGTACAGCGAGACTATATCGTTACGGCATAGAAAATCGTGCAAATCGGTTGAAAAAGTCCGAACTTCTTGAAACCCTCTTGAAAAATAGAACAAGATATGTTATAATATAAAGTAACATTCTATGCAGAGGTGAAGATCATGAAAGCAAGCTATAAAAAGCTCTGGAAACTGCTCGTAGATAAAGAAATGAGTAAAGGGGATTTGCATAAAGCAAGTGGCTTATCATCCAGCACCATGACCAAACTCAGAAAGAGCGAAGATGTTTCGATGGAGGCTCTTCGTAAAATCTGCGTTGCCTTAAACTGCAATATTGCTGACATTGTTGAGTTTGTTCCCGACAGTGAGTCCTAATTATTGGACAGCAATTATTGTATGATAGAATAGGCAAATTGGATTGGAGAAAGCAGATGGATCAGACTCATTCATATAACGGCAGCTTAACGGCTGAACAATTCCTTTTCTACGAGATAAGGATAGCCTCAAAGTTTTATATTGAGGGTAAAGCGATTGAAGAAGCAATCGAAATAATCAAGAAGGATAATCTGTTTCAGTACCCGACTGAGCGACAAGTCTCTCGTCTCGCAAGGGCTTGTTATAAGCGTTTAGATGCGCTGGATAACGAGCAGCTTGTCCGAGAAATTGCATTTGCGCCAAACGAGATCGCAAAGCAAATCAATCTCTATGCGATGATGAGATACAACCGTCTGGTATGGGAGTTTATGATTCAGGTCATTGGAGAAAAATACCGCAATCAGGATTTCAGTTTTACTAAGAAGGACTTGAGTGCGTTCTTCACCAGACTGCAAGCGCAGGACGATTCTGTCTCCGCATGGAGCGAAGCAACCATTAAGAAAATTAAAAGTGTTCTTGTCAGAGTCCTCATAGAGACTGAGTACCTTGACGGGCTTAAAGATACAACCTTGAATCCGGTTTTCCTCTGCGAAGAACTTGAGCAAGGCATCAAGGCGAACAATGACTATGATGCTCTACCGGCATTCAATTACTTGAGATAGGAGGACGGTCATAACAATGATCAAACAAGAGTTAGATAGAATTAAAGACCGGATTTCCGATCCGAGTTTCCTTTCCAATAAGGGTTTGAGCAACGAGGTTGGCATCCATGTCTTCTGTTATGATCCGCAGTATGAGATCGTCGTGCAGGATTATATCCGTCGGTTGATGAGCGAAGCAAACACCCCATATCGCATTATAGAGTGTGATCTTTATGAGATATTTCTTTCACTGCTGGAAGACAAACGAGTTCTCAAATCTGTTGACGGATTAGAAAATAAACGCGGTAAAGAATACCTGCTTAATCAGTTGCAGAAGATCGCTACACCAGAGGCTCTGCTGGCAAAGATGGACTATGCGCCCCATGTCAAAGGGCAAGATGTTTTATTCATGACCGGCATCGGAAAAATCCATCCTTTCATGCGTTCTCACAAGATGCTCGACAGTATGCAGCATCTTTTCGAGGACATTCCCATAGTGATGTTTTATCCGGGAACATTCAACGGACAGACGCTCAGTTTGTTTGACGAGTTCTTAGATGGTCACTATTATCGGGCATTTAATCTGCTGTGACGGAGGTAGCAAAATGAAATTACAGAATATGTTCCAAAAGGACATAAACAGAGACATTAACGGTGTTATCAAGGTTGCGCAGAACGATGAAAGCAGCCTCCAACAAGAACTTAGTGAATACATAATCACGAGGGAGTTGCGCAGACATTTCCGTACCTTCTTCGATAACTATGCAAAAGCAATCGACTACCCCACCGACAAGATCGGTGTTTGGATTTCCGGCTTCTTCGGAAGTGGTAAATCTCATTTCCTGAAAATGCTGTCTTATCTTCTGGCAAATCAGGAGGTATGCGGCAAAAAGGCAATGGACTATTTTGCTGACAAGTTCGATGATCCTATGATGTACGCGACTGCGGTAAAATGCGTCTCTGTTCCGACTGAGTCCATCCTTTTCAATATTGACATTGAAGGTCCTATCACAAAAGATAAGACCGCAGTTCTGCGCGTCTTTGCAAAGATGTTCTATAACCATTGCGGCTTTTACGGAGATGACTTGAAGATCGCAAAGCTGGAACGCTTTATCGAAAGACAAGGTAAGACTGCTCAATTCCGCGCTGCTTTTAAGGAAATCAATGGCGCACCGTGGGTAGAAACACGCGACTCTTTTGCCTTCTTTGAGGATGACATTGTTGATGTCATGCAGTCTGTTCTCGGTATGAGTGAACAGGCTGCCCGAAATTGGTTTAACGGCGAGGAAACTAACGAACTGAGCATCGCACAGCTCGTCGCAGATATTCAAGAGTATGTTGACGGCAAGGGCAAGGACTTCCGTCTTCTGTTCATGGTTGACGAAGTTGGTCAGTACATCGGAGACGATGGCGATCTGATGATCAATCTGCAATCTCTCGTAGAAGAGATCGGTACTCGCTGCCGTGGTAAGGTTTGGGTCATGGTCACGAGCCAAGAAGCGATTGACAGTGTTGTCCATATCACCGGCGATGACTTCTCCAAGATTCAGGGACGCTTCAACACTCGTCTTAGCCTTTCCTCTTCTTCTGTTGATGAAGTCATCAAGAAGAGGGTCCTTGCAAAGACCGAAGCAGCAGATCAGCTTCTCCGAATGGTCTACGACAAAGAACACGCAGTCCTCAAAAACCTCTACACCTTTAACAATCCGGTGCTGGACATCAAGGGCTTCTCTGACAGCGCAGAGTTCGCATCTACTTTTCCGTTCGTACCGTATCAGTTTATCATCATCCAGAAGGTACTCGCTGAGATCCGCAAACACGGAAACTCTGGCAAGCACCTTTCCGGTGGTGAGCGTTCCATGTTGTCCGGCTTTCAAGAGGCAGCTCAAAAGGTGCAAGATAAGGATGAAAACGCACTCGTGCCTTTCCATCTTTTCTATGATACTGTTCACACCTTCCTTGAGAGCGCAATTCGTCGCGTGATTGATCGCTGCCAGACTGCCGCAGATAATCACGATGGACTTGAGCAGCAGGATGTAAGCGTTCTGAAACTGCTGTACCTGGTCCGCTATATCGAGGACATTAAGGCTAATATCGACAACATTGCAATTCTCATGATTGAGGACATCCGTACTGATAAGATCGCCCTTAGAGCTTCTGTCACTGAGTCCCTTGAGAGACTGTTGTCTCAGAATTATATCTCTCGTAATGGCGATACCTATGCCTTCCTGACCGACGAAGAGCAGGACATCGCTATTGACATCCGCAATACCGTAGTGGACAGTGCGCAAGTCATCACAAGCATTGCTCAGACTGTGTTCGGTGAAATCTATCCTTCCAAGAAGTTTAAGTATGGCAAATACGACTTTGCCTACGATCAGTATATTGATGAAACTCTGAATGGCTCTGCCTCCGGTGGTATGCGTCTGAGAGTTGTTACCGTAGCAAGTGACTACTACGGCGCACCGGATCAGCGACTCATTATGGATTCTCAGGTAAACAATGAAGCTATCGTTGTTCTCTCCAATGAGACACCTTATTTTGAGGAACTTGAGCAAGCTATGAAGATCCGCAAGTATGTAAAGCAGCGGAATGTTTCTCAGCTCCCCGAAAGCATTCAGGACATCATCCGCAAGCGTCAGCAGCAAGCTCGTATGCTTGAGGAAAGAGCGCGTGGCTATATTGAGAAAGCCATTGTCAGCGCAAAGGTTGTTGTTCATGGTGAGATCATGGACATTAAGACCGGCAACGCAAAGGACAAGCTGGATGCAGCTCTGAACGGTCTGGTTGAGAGCGTATATTCTAAGCTCAATATGGTCAACAAGTTCGTTGAGAGCGACGCAGACATCCTTGCTATACTGAATGGCACAGACGGAGAAACTATCGCTTTTGCCGGTCTGGGTGCCAATAACGAGGATGCTCTGAACGAGATCAGTCAGTGGCTCGAATTGCAGAACGCCAAGATGCTGAGTACATCTATGGGCGATGTGCAGCGCAGATACGGTGCAATTCCGTATGGCTGGCGCGAGATCGACATTGCAGCTCTGGTTGCCCGTCTCATTTCTCAGCAGAAAATCTCCATCAAATACGGTGGAGCTATTGTTGGAAAGGACGAGCGCAGACTTGTAGACTATCTGCGCAAAAAGTCTGAGATCGACAAGGCTGTTGTCACTCGCAGAATTGCCCCTGACGAACAGCTCATGCGTAAGAGCATCAATTTCCTGCGCGATTATCTTGGTGCAATGGACATCCCCTCTGATGAGGATGGTCTGATCCGCTTCGTGCTGGACACCTTCACTCGCAAGCAGGAGCATTATCAGAAACTCCTTGATGATGCCTACGCTCAGTTTAGATACCCTGAGAAGGAAGTTGTGACCAAAGCTCGTGATCTCATGACCGATGTTCTGAGCCAGCGCAAGGATAATGTTGCTCTGCTCAAGCGTATGGTACAGAGACAAGATGACCTTCTGGATTCCGTGGAGGATTTGGAAGGCGTAGAACTCTTCTTCAAGTCTCAGCGTCCCGTTTACGATGACGCTCGGCGTCAGATGGATCGCGTGAACAAGGAACGCGACTACTTTGCCACGGATGCAGAAGCTCTGGATGTGTTCCATACCATTGCAACAATCCTCTCCATGCCGAAGCCTTATGACCGCATTGGAGAGCTGCCTGAGCTGGTCAGTAAGGTGAAAGCAGCTTATACCGGTCTGCTGGACATCAAAAAGGATGAGGTTGCAGAGAATATCCGTCAGTGTATGCAGGATGTTCACCAGCTTGCAACTGAGGCTCGTGGTGATGCTACCTCTCTTCTGCATCAGGCTGATGACTACTTCGTTGGCAAGCGTGAAACTGCAAAAGAAGCATCCTCTCTCACTGAGCTGGACGCTATGATCACGCAGCTTCTCAACTATAAGGACAACATTTGCCGCCGCATGGAGCTGATGGCTGCATCGCACCAGACACCCGATCCCGTGAAACCGGGACAGTCCGGCGGTGTTGCACCTAAGCCTCAGAAAATCACTACCGTCCGTCGTTATGACCTCTGCTCTGTGAAGCGTTTACAGTCTGCGGAGGACATTGACAAGTACCTCGAAGGCATCCGCGAGAAGCTGATGAAGACGCTGGAAAACTGTGACGGTATTCAGATCAACTAAAGGAGACTGAGCAATGAACAAAGGCGCAATACAGCGTTTTGCGATATGGGCGCGTACTGAGCTGATCGCTCAGGTATCGCAAAGAGCTTATCAATATGGAATTACCAAAGATGGTTACGGCGAACAAAACGCCGTGACCGTAGGTGGACGCGCTTTGACAACGGATGAGCAGAGACAGCGCAAGGAGCTTGTTGAGCAGATCCGTTCTAAGGGATATACGCAAGTGATGGAAGAGGTTGCCTATACATGGTTTAACCGCTTCATCGCTCTGCGCTTCATGGAGGTCAACAACTATCTGCCCTCCCATATTCGTGTATTCTCTGACAGCACCGGCGCGTTCAAGCCTGAAATCCTGAACGATGTTCTTCATCTGGATTTACCCGGCCTGAACACGGAGAAGGTTGCTGAGTATATCGAAAAAAACCAGACCGAAGACCTCTACCGTTATCTGCTGCTGACGCAGTGCAACGCTCTGAACGCCTCACTGCCTCAAATGTTTGAGCGCATGGGCGGCTTTACCGAGCTGCTGTTGCCGAACAATATCTTGAAGCAGGACAGCATTCTCGGTCACATGGTCACGGACATTCCCGAAGAGGATTGGACGGATCAGGTACAGATCATCGGCTGGTTGTATCAGTATTACAACTCCGAACTCAAGGATGATACCTTCGCTCTTCTCAAGAAAAATGTGAAGATCACAAAAGAGCGCATTCCTTCCGCTACTCAGCTCTTCACTCCCGACTGGATTGTTCGCTATATGGTGGAAAACAGCTTGGGCAGAATATTCATCGACAAGCGCAAGAATGAAGGTATCTTTGCTGACGGACGCGGCGCGGATGAAATGACATGGGAAGAGTCCGAGGCTAAGAGGATTGCCAACGAGAAATACATCGCAGAGCAGATGGGTTGGAAATATTACTTACCGGAGGCTGAACAGACAGAAGAAGTCAGACAGCAGCTCGATGATATTCAGAGGGAAAATGCCAATCTGGATGTGAAGGAAATCAAGGTAATTGATCCTTGTATGGGCAGCGGACATATCCTTGTCTATGCCTTCGATGTGCTAATGCAGATTTACGAGGCAAACGGTTATAGCCAGCGTGACGCTGCTCAGAGCATTCTTGAGAACAACCTTTATGGTCTGGACATAGATGATCGTGCAGCGCAACTTGCCTACTTTGCTGTCATGATGAAGGCTCGTCAGTATGACCGCCGCATCTTCTCTCGCGGCATCCAGCCTCATGTTTATGCGATTGTAGAAAGCAATGGTCTGGATCGTAGCACCATTGACTACTTCACCAACAATGATCCGAAACTAATAAAGGACTTCGGTACTCTGGTGGACGAGTTGCGAGATGCGAAGGAGTATGGCTCAATCCTTAATATCTCTCATGTGGACTTTGTTGCGCTCTATGCGAGAATTGACGAAGTTCGTGATGACATCAGCATTTTCCGTGAGGTTGTTCTGAGTGGCTATCTACCTTTGATTCAAGTGGCAGAAGTCATGGCAGGAAAATATCATGCGGTTATCACGAATCCTCCTTACATGGGAGCTGGTGGCATGAGCAATAAGCTATCGGATTTCGTAAAAAAAGAATATCCTGAAACTAAGTCCGATCTCAGCACCGTATTTATGGAAAAAACGCTGCTCATGAGTAGAACCTATGGCTATACTGCGATGATCAATATACCGGTATGGATGTTTTTGTCAACTTACGAGAGCATGAGAAACACCATCATCGCACGAAACACCATCACGAATATGCTGCATTTCGGACGAGGTGTTTTTGGATCGGATTTTGGTACAACTGCGTTTACCATTCGCAAAGGAGACATTAAGAAATATCAGGGAACATACAGAAGACTTTTCGATAAGCAAGGAGCTGTCGATTCTGTTGAAACAAAAGAGAAATGGTTCTTTGAAGGAAAGGGAGCATACCTCTCGACACAACATCGCTTTACAAACATCCCCGGAAACCCCGTAGCATATTGGATGAGCGAGGCTGTTGAAGACGATTTTATGTCTGGAACGCCGCTGTCAAATGTGGCAGAAATCAAACAAGGACTAAAAACGGGCGATAACGATAAGTTTCTTAGGCTTTGGTTTGAAGTGTCAGCAGCAAAGTTCTCAGTGTTTGAGGGATTAAAGTGGTTTCCGTGTAATAAGGGCGGTGATTATCGTCGGTGGTACGGAAACAATGATTATGTTATTAACTGGGAAAATGATGGTTTTGAACTTAAAAACTTCCGTCACCCAGACGGACGACAAAAGTCGCGTCCGCAGAACCTTCAATACCAATTCCGCGAGGGTTTAACATATACAAACATCAGTTCTTCAAAATTTGGCATTCGGTACTGTCCAAAGGGATTTGCATTTGATGCTGCTGGCTCTATGATTTTCACTACCAACACACGACTGTATTATTTGCTTGGCTTGCTCTCAAGTAATACTGTCTTGTCTTTTACGAGTATTTTAAGTCCCACCATGTCGTTTGAAGTAGGACAAATAGCCAACATTCCTTTCATAGAAAAAGCATCGAGTAGAATAGATAGTCTTGTCGAAGAATGTATATCTATTGCAAAGCAGGACTGGGATTCGTTCGAGTCGTCGTGGGATTATCTTGCCCACCCCCTTGTATTAGCATCATTTGTGCCAGATCAAAACGGCGGTCGCAGAGCAACTCTGGCAGAATCGTATGCTTCATGGAAGAAAGTTTGTGATAGCCGGTTTGAAAGACTCAAAGCAAACGAGGAAGAGCTAAACCATATCTTTATTAACATCTACGGTTTAACAGACGAGCTATCGCCAGCGGTTAGCGACGATGATATTACGCTTCGGAAAGCTGATTTGGAGCGAGATATTCGTTCACTAATCTCCTATGCTGTTGGTTGTATGTTCGGACGGTACTCATTGGACGAGCCGGGGCTTACCTATGCCGGTGGTGAATGGGATGCCTCTAAGTACACCACCATCATTCCTGATAAGGATAACATCATCCCGATCTGTGACGATGACTACTTCGATGATGACATGACCGGACGCTTTGTGAAGTGGGTAGAAACTGTCTACGGTAGTGAGACACTGGAAGAAAACCTCAAGTTCATCGCTGATGCTCTCGGTGGCAAGGGTACGCCTCGTGAAGTGATTCGCAGCTATTTCATTAACGATTTCTATGCTGAACATTGTAGTGCATATTCTGTAACCGGGTCTGGAAAGCGTCCTATCTATTGGCTCTTTGACAGCGGCAAGAAGAACGGCTTCAAAGCTCTGGTCTATATGCACCGTTATCAGAGTGACCTCCTTGCTCGTATGCGTACTGACTATGTTCACGAGCAGCAGGAGCGTTACCGCACTCAGCTCATGCACCTTGCAGACGCTATTGACCACGCAAGCGCATCCGAGCGCGTGAAACTGACCAAGCAGCAGAAGAAGATTCAGGAGCAGGCTCTTGAAATCCAGAAATACGAAGAAAAAGTCCATCACCTTGCCGACCAGAACATCCAGATCGACCTTGATGATGGCGTAAAGCACAACTACGAGCTGTTTGCAGATGTGCTGGCAAAGATTAAATAAACCTCAAAGAAAGAGTGTAATCGTGAATGTCAATGTTATGAACTGTAACAACATCGTCCACGGAGTTGTTGCCATTGAAGAAAACCGCTTAAATATAAAATACGCAATCAACGGAACCGGCAAATCAACTGTTGCCCGGGCAATCGAATATGCAGCAAAACGCGATGAGACGGGATTACTAAGCCTCACTCCATACTCTAACATTGGCGCGACGGATACTGCCCTGCTTCCACGCACAGAAGGACTGCCGGACGATGTTAGCATTGCAGTATTCAATGAAGAATATGTCAATCAGTATGTTTTCATGGAAGATGAGCTTGTAAAAAACAGCTTCGATATTTTTGTGAAAACACCGCGATATGAACAGATTCGAGACGAAATTAACGGTCTGGTTTCATCCATCCGGTCTATGTTTGATAACACGCCTGAGTTGGAAAGCCTTATTTCCGATTTGTCAGAGTTTATCACTTGTTTTGGCAACAACGCAAGGACGGGCATCTCTGCAAGCGGAGCATTGGTAAAAGGCTTGAGCAAAGGCAATCTGATACGAAATATTCCCACAGGGTTAGAGGACTACTCAGATTTTCTTCAAGCCGAAAAGAACTCTACATGGTTGAAATGGCAAGCAACGGGAAGAGAGTTCATGGAACTCAGCGAAAAATGTCCCTTCTGTGCGCGAGATATTGCCCCTCAAATGGAAAAGATCGAGCAAGTAAAGAACGAATATGATGCAAAGACAGTAGAGCATCTCTCCAAGATACTTGCGCTGTTTGAGCGACTTGGACACTATTTTTCGGAAGAAACAAACGAAAATGTCCGACGAATAACAATGAGCGTGACCGGACTCTCCACGGAGCAGAAGAATTATCTTGTTCAAATCAAAAATGATGTAGAGGTTGTGTTGAGAAAACTTCAAACACTGAAACGGATTGGTTTTGATTCGCTCAAGGATGTGGATGTCTTAGCAGCAGAGATCGAAGACAAAAAGATTGATTTAGCCTTTATCCCTCACTTAAATACGCAGTTTACATCAGATAAGGTTGCTGTTGTCAATGCAGCAATCGACAGTCTTATGAATGTTGTTGGCAACTTGCAAGGAGCTATTAACAGACAGAAGGCAGAGATCAGACGAACAATCGAAAAATACAGTGTGGAAATTAACTCGTTCCTCAAAAATGCTGGGTATTCATATGCCGTTTTAATTGAAGAGGCTGCGGATCACTCATACAAGCTCAAACTGAAATTTGGGGACGGCGAGTCCACCATTACCGGTGTCAAGTCGCATCTGAGTTATGGTGAAAGAAACGCATTTGCGCTTGTGCTTTTCATGTACCAGGCTATCTATAATCAAGCCAACCTTATTGTTTTAGATGATCCTATTTCTTCGTTTGACCAAAACAAAAAATTCGCCATACTGGATATGCTATTCATCAGAGGAAATAGTCTACGGGGTAAAACTGTACTCATGCTTACCCACGATTTTGAGCCGGTGATTGATGCAATATATAATCATCCCTCATTTTTCGACGGCACACCCACGGCAACCTTTATGGAAAATGACTTCGGTGAATTGAGAGAATCGCCTATCACAAAAGACGATATTCAATCCTCAATCCAAGTTGCTAAAGTGAATATCCGTTGTTTAGATGATGGAATCATAAAAGCAATCTACCTTAGAAGACTTGTTGAAATAACAGAAGGCAAAACTGCTGCATGGCATTTGCTTTCAAATCTTCTCCACAAGAGAAGCGATCCCCTCATCGGTGGTGATCTTATGGACGCAGAAAGTATTCGTATAGCAACTGAGCGAATCCAAGCGGATATTGATGGTTTTGACTATGCGACACTATGCTCTTATGCGCAAGATGATGCTAACCTAATAGCACTCTATGATGCTGCACAAAGCAACTATGAAAAGTTGCAAGTATATCGTATGCTGTTCGATCCAACTCAAGAGGATCATGTCATACGGAAGTTTTTGAATGAAACCTACCACATAGAAAATGATTATCTGTTCCAACTTAATCCGATCAGATATAATACCATTCCTAACTACATCGTTGCCGAATGTGATCGTGCGATAGATGGCATAAGAGAAAGAGGCTAAGATATGTCCACTGAATCAATTCAATTCTCCCTCAGAGAACGATTCGCCGCACCGTTGCCAGAGTTTTATAAACGACGCATTGTGTTCTGGCAGGATGAGGATCGTGAGTTTGAGGCAATGCTGGACGAGCTTGTGATCCCCGATGTTAAGGTCATCAAACTCACCGGCACAAATAATTTTGCCGTGAAGAAGCTGCTGCTGCATGATGACCTCACGAGCAACTATCTTATCTACAATCCGTTTTCATACTCTCAGCCGCAGGACGATTGGCTGAGAGACATTGAGCTGTTTAGCGAAGAATATAGGGCTGACTTTATCTCCATGCAGATGAGTGAGCTTAACATAGCTGCAAGTCCAGCTATGCGCAAGACCGTGAAGCTATACGGTAAGTTCCTTGAAAGCAAGGATCGCCGTCAGAAACTTCGCAAAATCGGACGCGAATACCAGACACCTTTGCAACTCCATATTGACATTATGGCTGTCCTTGCCGGTTTGAATGGAGGCTCTGCACAAGATGTCTTTATTGCCGTACTTGCTGCAGGTCTGGATGAGGAAAACAATGCAGCCCTGAACAATATTAAGAAGTTCGGCAACATTGATGCCTTTTGGCAACTTGTTCGCAAGTACACCGGATATATCTACGAGGATGAAAAGCCGCTGGGCTTCTTTGCCTCTCATGTTTTACTTACTGCTCTTGCTCAGACTATGAATACAAGTGTACTCAAGGGACTTGAACGCTTTATCTCCGATTCCAATAAGGCGTACTGTTATAGCATCGTCCATGAGTGGAGAAATCATGAGGACAACTCTTCGCTATGGGAGATTTGCCGGAGTGTTGAGCAAGAATTACAGTTAGCATCTCGCTTTGAAAAGCAAGATATTGAGACACTGCTGACTGCCGACATTTTCCCGTCCATCCACGAAACTATTCTGAAACGCTTCTTCTCCGAAGCAGCAGATCATGTGGTCAAGACCGATCTCATGCTCAAGACAGCAGAAAATCGCCGTACATCCGGCTGGATCGAGCAATTCCGGTACTACTATGACTGCCTCTACTATATTGCCAAGATGCAGGAGTTCTATCAGGATAATGCTGCCGGATTCCACATCGTTGAGCCTAAGACCATTTGGAAACTCTATACCGAGAAGGCTTATGAGATGGATAGCTTCTACCGCCATTTCCATTATGCCTTCGGCTGCTCTCTCAAGGATAGCAATACTTTGTTGGAGGATAAACTGAAACACGCAGCAGATTATGTGGAGGCTTTGTATCAAAATTGGTATCTCAAAGAGTTGACCGGCTGCTGGACAAATGCAATCGCAGATAACCTTGTCTCGCTGGGCTATGTCTCAGAAATAGCCAAGCAGAGAGACTTCCACTCTCACTATGTCAGACATCTTGCCGGAAAGAACTCACGCGCTTTCGTTATCATATCCGATGCGCTCAGATACGAGGTAGCTGCCGAGCTGTGCGATACCATTATCCGAACGACCAAAGGCACAGCGAAGCTCGATGCTGTTCAGGCGGTATTCCCATCAATCACAAAGTTTGGTATGGCATCTCTTCTGCCGGGTAGAAAGCTCTCTGTAAATGAGAACATGGATGTTATGGTTGAGGGTATGCCCACAAGATCCACCGCAGAAAGAGAAAAGATTTTGTGCGCAAGCAATCCAAGCAGCGTGGCTGTTCAGTATTCGGATGTACTGAACATGAAGCGTACAGAGCGCAGAGAGCTTGTAAGCGGCAAAGAAGTAGTCTACATCTACCATAATACGATTGACGCTATTGGTGATAAAGCACCTACTGAGAAGAAAGTATTTGAGGCTTGCGAAGATGCAATGCAAGAGCTTTCAAACATTCTTCGCATTGTTATCAACGATATGCAAGGCACTGATATTTTCATTACTGCCGATCATGGTTTCCTCTATACATACAGTCCTCTCAGCGAAGGAGAAAAAGTTGCAAAAAGCGCATTCTCTGGTGAGGTCTATGAAGTGGGTAGAAGATACGCTATCACCGAGCCGGATGCTTCTGCTGATTTCCTCATCCCGGTGCAGCTTGACGGTGAGATCAACGGAACACCGATCAAGGGCTTCACACCGCAGGATTCCACCCGTATCAAGATTTCTGGTGGTGGTGAGAACTATGTTCACGGCGGCGTGAGCTTGCAGGAAATAGTTGTCCCCGTTATCACATTCAAAAACCTCCGTACTACAAGCAAGAAGTATGTTGAGGTTTCTAATGCAGAGTTGAAACTGCTGAGTGAAAGCCGTAAAGTATCTAATTTGCTGTTCTCATTGGATTTCTTCCAGAGACAGCCTATTGGAGACAAAGTGCAGCCTTGCGCATACTCAGTCTATATGACTGATGATGAAGGGGTGGTCATCAGTGACCGTCAGACCATCATCGCAGATCGCACCAGCACGAATGCTTCTGAGCGCGTATTCCGTGTACGCTTCAATCTCAAAGCCGGTGCATACGACAAAAACAAGATTTATCGCCTGATCATTGCTAACGATACCGATGTACCGGAAGAAATTGAGTTCCACATCGACATTGCTTTTGCTGATGATTTCGGCTTTGATCTGTAAAGGAGGTTTTCGGGATGAACGATTATATCGAAGCAAACGCCACAGAAGACGCGAATGCAACGATCAACAGCAAGTTGCGTCAGGTGTTTGACGGCAGAATTGTCCGCAAAGACCTCACCAAGAAGATTAAAGAAGGCGCAAATGTGCCGGTTTATGTCCTTGAGTTTTTGCTTGGTCAATATTGCGGCTCTGATGATCCTGACATTATCGAAGCTGGTGTAAACAATGTAAAGCGTATTTTGGCTGAGAACTATGTTCGCCCAGATGAGGCGCAGAAGATCCTCTCTGTGCTTCGGCAGCGCGGCAGCTATACCGTTATCGACAAGATCACGGTTAATCTCAACATAAAAACTGACAGCTATGAGGCTGAGTTTTCCAATCTCGGCATTAAAGCGATCCCTATTTCAGAAGAATACCCGACTAAGTTTGACCGTCTGCTCTGCGGCGGTATCTGGTGCATTGTCCAACTTGAATATGAGTATGTGGAAGAAGATAAGCGTCGTTCTCCTATCCTAATTCATAAATTGACACCGATTCAAATGCCTCATGTGGATATTGATGAGCTTAAACAAGGACGCAAAGCCTTCACTCAGGAAGAGTGGATCAAGGTATTGCTTCGCTCTATCGGTATGGAACCGGATAAGCTAAACAATCGTGAAAGATGGCTACTTCTTGCTCGTATGCTGCCTCTTGTCGAGAACAACTTCAACCTCTGTGAATTGGGTCCGAGAAGTACCGGTAAATCTCATATTTTCAAAGAGATTTCTCCGAACAGCATTCTTGTTTCCGGTGGACAAACAACGGTTGCCAATCTGTTCTACAATATGGGAAGAAAAACGGTTGGTCTTGTAGGGCTTTGGGACTGTGTTGCTTTTGATGAGGTTGCCGGTATCAACTTCAAGGATAAAGATGGCATCCAGATCATGAAGGACTATATGGCATCTGGCTCTTTTGCCCGTGGCAAGGAGGAAAAGGCGGCAAGTGCATCTATGGTGTTTGTCGGTAACATCAACCAGAGCGTTGATGTTCTGCTGAAAACATCCAGTCTGTTTGATCCCTTCCCCCCTGAAATGGGGACTGACACAGCTTTTCTTGATCGTATGCACTGCTATATCCCCGGATGGGAGATTCCGAAGTTCAGACCGGATCACTTTACAAATGACTATGGCTTCATCACTGATTATCTGGCAGAGTTTATTCGTGAACTTCGCAAAGAGCAGTATGGTGATGCCTTAGACAAATATTTCCGTCTTGGCAAAAACCTCAATCAGCGCGATACGATTGCCGTCAGAAAGATGATTGGCGGCTTTATCAAGCTCTTGTACCCTGATGGAGAGTTTACAAAGGAGCAGCTTGAAGAGATTGTTAAGTTTGCTCTTGAAATGAGACGGCGCGTGAAGGAACAGCTTAAAAAGCTGGGTGGCATGGAGTTCTACGATGTCAACTTCTCCTATATTGATGTTGAAACCTTCGAGGAATACTATGTCAGCGTACCAGAGCAAGGCGGCGGTAAACTCATTCCGGAGGGTATGTGCAATCCGGGTCAGGTATATACCATCTCTCAGGGCAAGTCCGGTATGATTGGTGTATTTCGCCTTGAGTCTCAAATGCTGCCCGGTAATGGCAAGTTCGAGCGTACCGGTATCGGCTCAGAGACAAAGAGCAAAGAGGCTACAAATACAGCATTCAATTATTTGAAAGCCAACTCTAACCGGATCAGCGGCTCTATCAGCACGACAACGAAGGACTATATTGTCAACTATCAGGATTTACAAGGCATTGGCATGACTGATAAACTTGCTCTTCCTACCTTAATTGCTCTTGCGTCTATTGCACTCGGCAAACCGACGATTAGCAGTCTCGCTGTTTTGGGTGAGATCAGCATTGCCGGAACGATGATAAAGGTTGACGAACTTGCAAACGCTCTTCAAGTCTGTCTCGATAGTGGAGCAAAGAAAGTTCTGCTACCTATTACATCCGCAGCAGACCTCGGAAGTGTTCCGTCTGAACTGATTGGTTGCTTCAACCTGATCTTCTATCAGAGTGCGGAGGATGCAGTCTACAAAGCTCTGGGTGTAGAATAAAAGGAAAACCTAATAGGAAGGAGGCTAACTCGTGGCAAAACGCAGGAAAAAGAAAAGCAGCAAATGTCCTGAGCCTTTTAATACTCTTATTGATCTTGCAGCCGGTCTAACTATGGGCGCGATTGCAGATCACAGGGAGAAAAAGTATCATTACACCAAAAAAGGCAAAATCAATCCCTATGCTGTTTCAGCTTTTGGGTTAGCTTCTGGACGAATGAAGTCAACAGAAGATATTTTGAGAACGGGCGCGTTTCTCGGAGCGATGGGATCATTTGATGTTGATACAAGTGATCCCGACGCGCCGCATTCGTACATTTTAGATGATCCCATTTTCTACGACATTCCAGAAGCCAAAGTTAATGACAACCGTTATGCTTGGCGTCTGAATTGCGAGGACGGCAGCGAATACGGTATATATGCCGAAGACTACGAGACACGCGAAGAATATCATGAAGCAATACATCGTGAAAAATATGCTTGGCGTGATTGGTGTGAAGACGGCTCAGAACTCGGCATTGATCCCGATGACTACGAAACAGAAGACGAATATGAAGAGGCTTTAGAAGAAGCAAGGCATTCAATGGGTGATACCGAGGACAAAGATGTATTCTTCGCAGACCATGAGGATTGCGTTGAAGATGATGACGAGAATAGTGATGATGCTGCCGAGGTTGAATATGTTGCACCTTTCTCGTTTGAAGTAGAGGCTACTCCGCAGGAAGATATTTCGCAAGGTTTAACTCCCTCCGTCAGTGATCCGTTTGAAAACGACGATTTTCATGTGTTTGTGTATTGTCTCGTTGAAATAAATAGTAGCGGCGAAAAACGCTATTATCGGACAGAGGATCGTACTCTTAAAAAAGGGGATGCCGTTCTTGTTCCTGATCCGTTTTCGGGAAAAAGCCAAGAAGGAATTATTCGCTCTATTGAGCATCACATGAGGTTTTCTGTTCCGCAGCCCGTAAAAGAAACCCTTGAAATAATTGCGCGAGCTGAGTGAGGTATATCATGGACTGGGAAACCTATTATGAAAAGTTTTATGACTGGGCAACAAGCACTCAGATCAGCCGGATGTCTTCACTGACCTCTTATGGAGCTTCATCTGAGGTAGCAGAAGTAGCACAAGAATATATGGATGAGAAAGCAGCCTCAAGACTAATCAAGAAGGCTGTTGCTTATGGTGTGCAGTTTACTCCCGAAGAGATTTATGATCTTTCTGGTTGCTGCGATACATCTGCCATGAACGCTTTGCTCGAAGCCTCTCAGTGCAAGTTTAATCGGGAGCAGTTAGAAGAGCTATGGGGCGCAGTCGATGATGATGTGCTTGAAAAAGTTGCGGAAAGAAATCATGTCAGCCTATTTGAAGATGAGGATGACGAAGAGGACTGTGAAGATGCACTTTCTCCTGACATCGACGAAGAATACTATGATGAGCCAATCCAGCCACCCCCTAAACTTGGATTCTTCGGGAAGCTGGCTATGGCAATAGGCATTGCCGGTGCTATGGATGGTGGACATAGGCAGCACCCCGGTCACTGCACCGGAGACTGCGCTAATTGCCCTCCGCATTATGGCTATCGCTACGGACGCTGGTATTATGGACATGACCATGTGCATGGATGCGAGTTTGGAGGAAACAAAGGCAGTGGTGGTTTATAACGGAGGACAAAATGTTCGGGAAACGAAAGAAATTGAGAAAAGACCTTCCTGCTATCGACATAAGCCGAAAACAGGCTAAGGGATGGTTTGGAAGAACGAAGCTCATACCGACAAATAAACGGGAGCAACGCATAATGAAGAAGAAATTGATGGAGCATTTCCCTGACAGGTATTTTGTTGATGACCTTCATGAATGAAACTCCATTAGCCCTAAAGAGATAGAACTTAAATGGATCGACGAGGTTGAAGCCATTGATGCTCTATTTTTTGACTGAAATAAACGACCAACGAATCCACCTCAGCGAAAGGAGCATATATGGACGCGCTCGATGTTACTATGTTGACCGAAGAAGAGTGCATTGCCACCCCCGATAATGTAGTTACGGATGCTGACATTATCGACGATTCCACATCCGAAGAGGACAAGATTACCTATAAAGACAGCACCTATGAGATTGTTTCTAAAGTTGCGTATTTGATCGGTGTCCCGAAACGAATATTTGATAACGAACATGAAGCCCCTAAATTAGACATATACGATAGACTTGAGGCAGATAAGACGGCGCGAATAATCCGGCATCTCTGCATCATCCGTACCGCCATAGAGCGAAACTTTAAGTATATCAACGATAGAATGAGGTTTGAATACTCGTCCATCATCAATATGCCTGAGTATGCCCCACAAGACAGCTTAAATCAGCTCAGTGCAGATGGAATCAACTTCATAAAAAAATCCAGCACGAAACTATGTCATCACATCATTGAAATTAACAAGCTCATCTCAGATCGTATTAACAACTGCAAAAAGCTGTTTCCCCTCTGGATAAATTGGCAATATGTCAAAAATCTCTTTATTATGCCGGAAGGACTAAGCGAAGCCGGAACAAAGGCTGCCGCAGACCTTTACTACTCTCGTCTTCTTTTCTACCCATATCAGATGTACATTAACTGGGTGCCGCAAGAGGCAGGAAACATTCTGTACAACGATAAGAAGTTTGTCACGCTCCTATATCAATGGAATAATGACTATTTCTCAGAATACAGCAAGGTGTCCGATGCTGGCAGCTACATCAAGGGCAGCATATATGAGTTTATCGGGAGCAGTGACAAAGTTGTTGTAGTGGTGGACTGCGAGAACTCCGACCCGTACAAGCTCTGCGCAACCCTAAAAAATCTTGATTACCAATATACGCAGAAGATTACTTCCATCATCCTCTTTGATGATGTCCATACGGCTTCTGCATGGCGCATTTTAGATAGCTTTACGAAGATCCCCGTAGAACACATGATGATTGAGCGCGTGAAGCAAAACAAGTCTCTTGTCGATGTAATGCTCATTTCAAGAACTTGTCAGGAGCATTACAAGAACAATGTGGATTCCTTCATTATCGTGTCCAGTGATTCCGACTACTGGGGACTTATCTCATCCCTTAATGAAGCTCGTTTCTTAGTTATGATTGAACGAGAGAGCTGCGGACCGGATTTGAAGAATGCCCTTGTAAACGCCGGTATTTTCTACTGTTACATAGATGACTTCTATTCTGGTAATACGGAGGACATCAAGCACAGTGCTTTATTCAAGGAAATGTACCGGTATATCGACAATACAGTCAGACTGAATATCAATGAGATGTTCGACGAGGCATTACGAGCTACACGGATTGAAATGAGCGCAGCCGAGAAGAAACAGTTTATGTCTCAGTATATCAAGACCATGAGCATGATGATTGCTGAAAATGGCGATGTGGTCTTAGAGTTCAAACGAAAATAAATGGAGGTGCAGATTATGTTAGATGAACTCAGAATTGAAGAACAGATGGAATTGCTTAAACGAATTGCACGATTGACCGAGCAAGGCAAAATTGATTGGAAATGCGAAGAGTATAATCCTCTTGCCTTCATGGATGAGGATAAAATCGAAGAGACTTCTGCTTATTTATGTCAGATGTTCCGGTTGACTGCACACATTGATGGTTTGCCTTATGAGCTTGAATTGGCTGAGTATATAACAATACCGGATGGAAAAGGCGATGTGGCAATTACCTTGACACGGGATGTAGCTGATGACTTCATGAAGTTAGATGCTATGCTCTCCGGTCACATCGAAGTCTATGATGATTGCGCAGCGGACGAGCTTGCCGACACATTCAAGGACGATCCTGCCATGATAATCAGCAATGCACTCGTTCCTAAGCTCGTCGAGACTGATGTTGTTGCAGAGACTTTCGAGTGGGCGCGTTTCATCAATGAGACTGGCATTTCTGATGATCTGTTGAATGATCCTCTTACGCTGCTTGCCGAAAAGCTCTTCAAGGAGCGTCGCATTCTTGACTATCACCGGATCGTATTTGATCTATCCTATCGCAAAAAGTTACTTGCAGAGTGAGAAAAAGAGCCTCAGCCTTCCAAATGGAAAGCTGAGGCTCTAATTAGACTGTCATATTGTCATCGCTTTGACTTTGGAAATACAGCCATCGCATAACGGCATATCCTTGTTCCCATCAATCGGGCATCTGCATACTGCGCATACCTTTTCGACCGGACGAAGGATGATCGCACCGTCTTTGACGCTCACATCAAATCTCGCACCTTTGCCAACGCTCAGTGCATCGCGGATGTCACTTTTGATGACTACTCTTCCGAGTTCGTCCATAGTAGATGTACTCATTTTTCTTTCTCCCATATTTAATATTGTTGATCAATCTCATATTTGGTTTTCGGAATGTCAAATAGGTACTTAGAGTCGGATTTAGCGCAAATCTCAAGCACATACGCTGCATCGGGCGAATTAAAATCTGTAATCACGCAGTCGCATTGTCTGATCGAATCCGCACATATCGCTGACCACTCATCGGTGTCAATGCCAAGATTAACCACAGAGAAATAAGGCGGTACATATTCGCGGATGCAGTTATTCCATGCGTCCGGCTCTTCCTCATTGACACGCACGACAACTTTTGCACTCGGTCCGTAGTTGATTCGTTGAGCGCACCATTTAGCAAGGACAGCCCCATAAGGAGTATTACAGCTCTTCTCATCAATCCAGAACTACTTGATCTGGTAGGTTTCGCTGATATACACCAGAAGGCTCTCAAAGACCACAAGCTGAAACGCATTTGCGTCATTTCCAAGACCGCACAAAGCACACTTTCTGTCCTTGTCTTTATTTCTACGCACACCGCGCCGCAGAAGCTCATGTCGGATGTCTCGTGCTGCCTTATGAGCAATCTGTCCGATACGGGAGGTAGTTACACCGACAGCTTTTCCAATCACTTTTTGAGGAACATTGTCTTTCAGCATTGCGAGGATCGTAGCTGTACGCTCATCGAACATCGTCTCAGCTTTTTCCTGAATGAACTTTTCAGTCTCTTCAAAGCTGATATGGATGACCTCTGCATTGCTTGACTTCTGAGCAAACTCGATCTGCGCTATTACACTGTCCTCAAGATTGGCGTAGTAATAGGCAAACACGACATCCATTTGCCTGAGAATCCAGCGTTCAATCTTGTTGGATTGCTGAACAAATGCCATCTCGATTTTCGCAACGCCCTCATCCATAACTGGAGCGAAGACATTCCGATCAGGCAGAACAGCGAGGGAACTTCGTATTATATGTCTCTCGATACCATTCAGATGCCTCATCGTCCTTCACTGGATCAAACACACGAACGATTTTTACCTTTTCAGGATATTTAGTTCTCAGCCATGTGGCAAGGCAGATGCAAGATCCGGTATAAGAGAAGTTCTCCCCGTGAAAAAACCAGAACTCCACCAGATCCTCTGCCTCAATAATTTTCTCGCATTTTTCTTTGAGCGTGTCAATTATCTCGGCGTCAAATATCTCACTCATACCGATAAAGTAACATTTCTTCATTCGCGTTCTCCTTATGCGCTCTCTATATCAAGCGTCTTGGGATTGATTATTCTGACGGGCTTGCCTTGTCTCTGAGCGTACTGTACGGTTTTTCCCGTTCCACTGGGTCTGCCGTCCCATACGGCGATAATATAATCTGCCTGATCCACCATGTAGCGGTTTCTCTTGTGCATACAGTCTGCCGTATAGGGACGCTGGATCATCGTCTCTTTGTCACACTTAGATGCTATCTCATAATAACGATCACGCTGTTCCTCTGTCCACTTGGCAGCTTGTGTTTCACAAGGAATTGCACTTTCAAGTATAATTCCTTCGTAGCTTGCTTTCAAGCCGAGAACTATTTCAGCAGCATACATATCCACACCGATTGCCATGCCGGTGATGAAGTGCGTTACGCCGTTGTTTTCAATCTGATTGATGATTTCCTCTCTGAGCTTCTGCTTGAGGGCGATGCAGCGTTCATCTGCTTCATTAAAGCCAAACGAAAGGCTCTGCGGTCTATGACCGGTAAAAGCACATTTTTTGATGTTCATACTTTCTATATCTCCAATACTATGTATTTAAGCGCGTCTCTCATTCGCTTATCCATAGTATATCACATAAATATGAAGAAAAATGTCGAAGCGTGACATAAAAATAAAAAACTGCGCAAAAACTTGCGCAGTTTCGGGAAGATGGTCATATCTTGGTTTGCTTTTCCTGCTGGATCATGAGTTCAACCATTTGCAGGATGCGCTTCTGAGCTTCTGGGGATAGTGTCTCAAGCTCTTCGGAGAGCTGATTTGCCGTGTACTTCGTAGAATGCGTGACCACATCGCAGAAGATCGCGTCTGCCGGAACCTCAAGAGCATTCAATAATGTGATCAGGTTTTCACAGCGAGGAAAAGATGCGCCGCGCTCCAAAGTGGAGATATAGTTTGCTGTAAACCCGGTCTTTTCTGCAAATTGTTCCTGCGTCAGTCCAAGACGCTCACGGCACTGCTTTATGCGTTTGCCTATTCGTGTATCAATCATGACAATTACCATGTCCTTTTCTGTATCGTTCAGTATAATTATATGGATTAGCGGCACAGCTATACAGAGACGCTGATACAGAGACTATGGATTAGCATTAGAATAGTGGCAAATATTTACGAAAAAGACACAAAAAAAGAGCCTCAGCCGACACCCATCCGGGCATCGACTGAGGCTCTTAGCGTTTGAATGGGGCTTAAACTATGCCGTGAAATTGACCTTTATCCTGACATTTTTGCGTTCCGAGGCATGGATGGGAAAACATACGGGGCTATCTTTTTGCGCCGCTTACAGAGCGAAAAAACCTTGATTTTCCACCCTTTTCACGACACAAGTAACGCCCTATCTGTCTACTCTGGTGCGTTTGGAGATGTAGCGAGGGCAACGGACTATGACTGTCCTAAAACTTTGCTTACATTCACGCACACATCGGCGGCATTGATCGTTGTACTTGCGTCTGCCGTCTATGTCAAGAAAGAAGCTCCATTCGAGTTTCCACTTCTGGCTTTTGCTCATAACTCACGATCATTCTTCCTTTCCTTGTGCGGAGTAGGCTTGTCCTGATGAGGCTCAGACTTCGCAGCCTTGAGCCGATCCATGATGGAGGACTTGCCGCCCTTCTCGGAAGACTTGTCTTCCTTCTCCTTAGGTCCGTTGTTGATGATCCCATCAATCATGCCGTAGTCATCCTCAGTGGACATCTCAGCAGCTTTGAGTGGATTCTGACGCTCAAGCGCAGCCTTCCATTCGACCTTTTCTACGCCGAAAATACCGCCCTGAGCTGCGTGATCCTTGAGTTCGCTGGCATCCATGACCATGCCCTCAGAGTCATCGCCATAGAGACGATAAACGGTGCAGGACTTCATAACCTCCGCAGCAGCTTCTTCTCTCATGGGGAGCATACCGCCCCAACCATAGCCGTATTCTTTCATCTCATCGACAGAGATACTGTCATCAGGCATCCGGTCAACGGGCATTACCTCCTGCCGGAGAAGATCAACGGTATGCTCGTCAAACCCGTCATAGACATTCGACAGAGAGAGCTTGCCGTGATCATCGACGATAATGCAAGCAGCCTCATCGCCGTAGGTATCATGCTCCATGAGCCAGAAGGTATGACCGTCAACCTCCATGTGGTCAATCGTGTGCCATGTGCCGATATGACCGGCAACAGCCAGACCGGAGGTGTCCATGTTCATCTCAAAGTCCTTCTGTTCCGCTGCCTGATGCTTCTGCTGCTCTTCGGAGATCATGGGGATAGCAACGATTTTGTCTCCGAGCTTTGCAAACTGCTCTGGTGCTTTGAAGTGATCGGTGAACTGCTGCATCAGCTCAGGAGTCAGAGAGCCGAAGCTGTCATCAGTCAGCCCGACCACCATAAAAGTACCGGCAACGATGTCATAGATGTCTCCGTCTTCATCACGGAGAGCGCGGTTGAGAGGCAAGCCTTCCAGCTTTGCCTCTTCGTTGCAGACAATGGCAACCGGCTCTTCAAAGGGGTACACTGCCTGAATATAGCCGCCTACTTCATGCTGCAAGGACTCCAGACCGGAGTCAATCTCTTTTGCATAAGGCTCTTTTCCCGGCTCTACGACGAGGACAGTGATTGTACTGTCTCGTTCAGGCTCACTACCAGAACCGGAGATACGGTACTCGTCAGGAATATCCTCACGAGATCCGTCAAAGACGCGATCCCATCCATCACCGGTATTGCGGATATAGCCTTCGTCGGTAAATCTGCCGTTCTCATCCATTGCCACATCGCGTCCGAAACGCTCAAAGTCAATGTAGTTGGCAAGATTGCCCATTGCTTTTGTGTCATAGATACCGGCTTCTTCGATGTAGTAGCGTCCCAGATCCTCTTCGTCCGTTACATCAGGAAGGAAATCGTAGCAGTCCAGATTGTAGGTCAGGTTGATGAGATCGTCGATGTTGCTGACCTCATCGCAGCCAGCCTCCATAATGGCAACAAACTTTTCCTGATCCCATTTGTCCATCTCATCAATACGAGAGGCAAGGTAGTTGAGCTTATCAAGGCTCTCGTACTCACCGAGCATATCATAAACGCCATGCACCGGGCATTCGTAGTCGGTGATAAACCATTCCTCATAGACATGACCGAACTCATCCTTCGAGCCAATACCGATGCGCTCAAAGACCTTCTGCAATTCCTCTTCGGTTGTCGGGAACTTCACCCATTCACCGACGAGCGCACCTTCATTGTATTTGCCGAGATTGGTGACAAACGCTTCAAAGTTTCCATCTAATACGGGCATTCACATCCTCCTTTCAATCCTCAAACAGACTGTCCGGCACGATGTAATACTCATCGAACTCGGCGTCAGTCATGCCTTCGAGCTTCTGAACGGTCTTAAAAAGCAGCTCTGCCATCTCATCATCCAGATCATTGAGAGGCAGATTTTTCATTTCGGAGATGAGCTTGCTGCGGCTGGAAGTGTCGAAGCAGCACATCAAATTGGTTTCTTCAACAGTAAAGAACATCGTTATATCTCCATTTCTTTAGATTTTGGTTTCTTACTTTGCTCAGACATTTTCGCCTCTTTATCAGAGATGTTCTGAGCGTGTTCCTTGAGCTTTTTGAGAACAGATTGCTTCGGCTGTTTGTCAGACTTTTGTGCCTTTTCAGCGAGAAACGCCTTTTTCATTTCAGCAGCCTCTTCCAGATCGAAGGGCATTCCGTACATCTCAGAGACTTCCTTGAACTCCTTGATGCTGTCCTGAACAATGGGAGGCTGAGTCGGATCGGTGAGATTGACCAGCGTCACAGTATCAGCTTCGTAGTTGACATCCGTGATCTTGTAGATTTGGTCATTGATACACCATTCCAAACCAACGGGAAAGTAATCTGCGCCGCGAAGGTCTTTGACCGTCTCTTGAGTGCCGTCCTCTCCGGTACGGGTGAGGAAAACATCGTTTCCTTTTGCCCATAGCTTAGAGGCGTATGCTGCCCACTCATCTTCGCGGAAACCGGTGACTGCAACCTGACCGCCGCCTTCAAGCTCTTTCATCAGCAGCTTTGTACCAAGAATAGGAGCAGCCTTCTTTGCATCCTCGCCGTAAATCTCGAAGTACCCATTCTGTGCGAAGCCAACAATGGCATCGGGATGAGCTTCTTTGATCTCGTTGTAGGCGTTTTGAGCGTCAACCGGCATGACCGCCAGAGTTTCGACCTTTTTCTCCGGGAATGGAACACCGTTATGCTCCGAAAGCCGCCTGAAATCGGATGACAGCTCTTCCTCAAGTCCTTCCGGCGTGTTTACATTGAAAAACACCATTGCCTCTTCGATGATGTAACTGTAAAACTCTGCACCATGCCATGTGTTCTGACCATCGGAGGCAACCAGACCATCTGCGTCAAAGTCCAGCTCCACATCATCCATTTTGAGCTTTGAAAGGACATCATAGAGTATTTCTGTCTCGCGGTCATAAACGGGAAGGATGTCATGCTCTTCCTCAAGCAGCCGGATATGATCTTCAATGTTTCCGGGCTGCGCATGGAAACTTGTCTTAAACCTTTCGCGTCTTAGGATCATTTGCAGCTCTCGTTCACTTTCGGGAAGATAGGCAACAGAGGAAACATTCCCGTGTTCATCCTTCATTGCAGCAGCCTCTCGCCGGTATGACTGCAAAGGGAGATAGTAGGTGTTCTGATCCTCAAATGTTACCGCAACTTTTTCGATGTCAACGGTAAGCTGCTTCATGCGATCAACATGAGCTGTGTAGTCCAGCTCAATCAGGTTGCCAACAACAGTCCCGTCCTTAACACCGGTAATCTCAACGGAGTACGCAAGGATAGGATCGCTGGTCTGGTCACGGTAGAACTCCCATGTTTTGTTTTCATAGGTGTCCTCGATATAAACCTCCCGTTCACGCATGATATGAGTACCATGCGGACGGGACATCCAGAGAAGATGCTTGTCCTCCGCAGAGTGTGTTGCAGCCAAATCCCGGATGAGCTTCTGATCCAGCTCGAAGTCCTCCTTGTAATGCTCAGTGTGAATGTCCGAGATGCGCCGGAGCGCGTCAATGAGATCAATGTTCTCGTATTTCATAAGCATCACTCCAATCCCATATCACGCGATTTCTGCTTCGCAGGAGACTTTCTTTCCGGTTGTGTCTTAGCAGCAGCCTTGAGCTGTTCGCGGATGGACGGTTTTTCCTGCTTTGTCTCCTGAGCCTTTTCCTTCTTGATGTATTCCAGAGTAGGTGTCAGCTCACGATAGCAGCCTTGAGTCTTCTTAGCAGAATAGCGGCGATGAATGGCAAACATCGGCTCTCCGTTCTGCGTGACCGTATTGCCTTCAATCTTGACCTTGTATTGAGCCATGATTTTATGAGACTGCTCAGAGGCTTTAACGGTTGACATCATGCCGTCGTTGGCGTAAGCAATACGAGCCTTGAGGGTGTCCATAACAGCATCCTTGATCTTTTTCTCTTCGGGAGTAAGGCGATGCTTCGGTGCAGCAGCCTTTTCAGGCTCAGGGATAGAGACTGTTTCACTCTGTTCCTGAGTCTTTTCAGGCAGCAAGTCCTTGAACTGATTGATAAAAAGGTTTACCAATCCCGGATGCACCTGACTGACGATAAAGGACTCGCTGTTTTCCTCGCATACAGAAATCTTTCCTGCCCAATCCTTGTTTTCAGCGTGATACCTTCCGTCATGGAGATTGTGCTGCACCGTGTTTGCCAACACATACTGAACGCGCTCTTCGGAAAACTGCTCAAGAACCGTCTCGACGGCAACTCTCGTGGAAAGTCTGTAATCTACATAGTTCTCGCTGATCGCAGCTTCAATGGCTTCTTTGCAAGCCATATTCGCATCACGGGAGGCGCGGTACATATCAAGCTCACCGGCTTCATAGGCGTAGTTTGCCATCTCACGGTACACCGGGACATCGTGATACGAGGGCTTTTCCTCCTTGACCGGCTCAGGTGTCTCCTGAGTTTGCTCCTGAGATTTTTCAGCCAACAGCACCTTGAGCTTGGCGTCGATGCTTTCAATCATCTCAGCCGCAGTGCTGCGGATCGTCTCAAGTGAGCCTTTCAGCTCTTTGGTGTCCTTATAAGAAGACCAACCGGCGATGTAGCCGAAGGAGTAATCAGAGGTTTCAATGCCGTATCTCTGGCAGACCGTGTAGGCTACGCTCTCTGCCTCAACCTCTTTGGTGTGTCTGTCCTTGCGCTCTTCGGGAGCAACCTTCTCATCGGGCTTGATCGCATGGAGCTTGGCATGGGCAATCTCATGGATAGCGGTTTTCACCGTCTGGATTTCACTCATGCCTTCCTGAATGGCAATACGGTTTTCTACATGAGAGAAGTAGCCTTTTGCTCCACCGGGAATGTCCTCGAAGGAGATAGGGACGGGAGATTCCTGCTTGAGAGCTTCAAAAAAGGCAGCGTAGTTTTCCACGCTGCCGGTCAGTTCATCAACTGCAATGTCAGGGAGTTCCTTGCCGTCTGTCTGAGAGACATCGAAGACGCTTACCACCTTAAAGGCAGGACGCATGACCTCCACAGTCTCCGTGACGGGCTTGCCGTCTGCATCCAGCACCGGCTTCTGAGTTGCAGGATCAATCTTTTCACGCTCTTCCTGAGCCTTGTAGGGCGCAGGAGCAAGTATCTTGATACCTTTCTCACCCTTCATGACATGACGGTCAAAGTTGCGCTGCCATGAGGTATAACCGGCGATGAGCGTAGCATCCGGCTTCTGCATTGCGATGAGCAATGTGTTGTTGAACGAGTAGTTATAAAACTTCGACATCGTTGTCAGGTACTCTTTGAACTTCTCCGATTCAAACAGCTCCTTGATGCCTTGTTCCAGCTTATCCGTGATCTCACGGACTTGCTGGGCGTTTCTGTTTTCAGCCATTTCAGACCTCCAATCGTATAGATTTTCAAATGAAAAGCCCCGACTGAGGCTTGCTCAAAAGACGAGCTTTGATCTCAGACGGGGTTTCTCTGCGAGTCAACCGGCGATGGAAGACATTCTCTTCCTGCTCCCATTCGATAAGCCGGTCAAACATTTCGGGATGGTGGGTGATCATGTGCCGCAGCTCGGCGTCACTTGCATTAGGACAAAACCAGCAGCCATTTCTCCGACAATGACCGTAGATCGGTGAGAGTAAATCATGGTCAGCACAGAGCTTGAGAGCATCCGCTTCGGTTAAACCGTACTTGGCGAGAAGACTTACCTTTGGTGTTCCTTCAAGCCTTGCAAGGCGTTTCGGCTCGTCGATAGCAATGCCGACATAGCTGACGGTATCAGGAGAGAGTGTCTTGTTATATCTTCTCATTGGATTGGTCTTGCACTCTCTGTTCGCTGCGCACATTCCAGCCCATGCAAAGCCGCGCTTCTCCCCCTGATGGGGTCCGCGAACGATAATGTGATGGAAGATGTCATCGTAGGTTTTCGGTCCGTGAAGGATCGTAAACTTGACACCAAGCTCCTTTTCACAGAAGGGCTTGAGCTTGTCATAGATGAAGTCCCGGTGTTCCGGGACTTCACCAGTGGTGTTTTTATCGAACATGACCTCAGCGAACACGATTTCATCCATCGGCTCATCGTGTTGAGCTGCCAGAAGAATTGTTGCTACACTGTCCTTGCCTCCACTGCAAGAGGCGATATGCAACGGGCGCGTCATCGGTCAAACTCCATCTTGAAGCTGACATACTTGCCTCCGGTATCATCCAGCCGGATGATCGCGTCATAGAGCTGAGGCTTTTTCGGGGTATAAAGCCCTTTTACCCGACACCATCCCTTGTCCAGTAGCTCGGTAGCGATCTTCTTTGTCAGCTTCTTTTTCTTTGAGGCAAAGAACTTATTGTCCTCCCACATACAGAAGGAACATTCTTTGCTGGAACAGTAGAAGTTGCCCTTACCGACATAGACCGGAGATCCGCAACGAGGACATTTTCCGATGACTTCTTTACCGGATTCAAAACGGCTTGCCTCTGCATCCGAGAGGAAGGGGTATGCTTTGACCAGCGATGCAGTCATATCGACAATACCGACGATGAACTTGTCTGCATCAGCATTGCCGCGCTCAATCTGCATCAGAGTGTTTTCCCATTCCGCTGTCATGGAAGGCGATGTGATCTGCTCAGGCAGGACGCAGACGAGGTTGTTGCCGTCCTTCGTAGGCACGAGGGACTTGCCCTTACGCTCGATAAAGCCGGACTTTACCAGCTTCTCAATGATACCGGCGCGAGTAGCAGGAGTACCGAGTCCTTTTTTCTCCGTGTCATCGTCGAACTCTTCATTTCCGGCAGTCTCCATCGCAGACAACAGAGTATCTTCCGTGTACTGTTTCGGAGGCGTAGTGTAATGCTCGGTGACGCTGGCAGAGACGGGGCTAAGGATGTCCTTTTCATTGACGGCAGGAAGTACCTTCTCAGGCTCTTCCTTGTCTTTGTTCTTGAGAGCATCTTTGAAACGCTGCTCAATGGCTTTCCAACCTTCCTGAGTGACGGTTTTACCCTTTGTCTTGAACTCATAGCCTTCGCAGGAGAGCGTGACCGAAGTCTCATCATAGATGTGCTTCTCTCCGGTAGAAGACAGAAGGCGCATGGCAACGAGACGGATGATCTTCTGCTCTGATTCCGGCAGCTCAGAAATGTCCTGCTTTTCAAGCTGGACGGTGGGGATAATCGCATGATGGTCAGTGACCTTTGCGTTGTTGGTGATTCGCTTGATGTCAGGCTCATGCTTCATGCTGTCAAAAATCGACACTTTCCGACAGATAATGTCGATGACCTGACGCGCTGTGCCTTCCATATAATCCGTGATGAACTGACTGTCTGTTCGGGGATAGGTCAGGAGCTTCTTTTCATAGAGGGACTGCACCAGCTCAAGCGTCTGCTGTGCCGTGAAGCTGTAATAGCGGTTTGCCTCACGCTGCAAGGTGGTCAGATCGTAGAGCTTCGGAGGATTGACCGTCTTCGTCTCACGCTTGAGAGAAGAAACGACGGCTTGCTTTTTATCGCAAGCCGCCGCAATCGCTTTTGCCTCGTCTTCGGTTTTGATCTTCTCCATATCAGCCGTCAGACCGTCCTTCTGGACATGGACATTGAAGTATTTCTCCTTGTGGAAAGTGGTGATCTTGCCTTCACGCTCTACCAGCATTGCCAGCGTAGGTGTCTGAACACGACCTACCACGAGCTTTTTCTTATAGAGCGTAGTGAACAGCCGTGTGCCGTTGATACCGACAATCCAGTCAGCCTTTGACCGGCTGAGAGCTGCTTCGTAGAGCTTATCGTAGTCTCTGCTGTCACGCAGATGATTGAAGCCCTCACGAATGGCAGCGTCCTCAAGGGAGCTGATCCATAGACGCTTGAAGGGCTTGGTGCATCCAGCCTTGTTATAGACCAGACGGAAAATCAGCTCACCCTCGCGTCCTGCATCGGTAGCGCAGACAAGCTCTGTGACGCGCTTGTCCTTCATGAGATCACGCAGCACCTTGAACTGCTGTGCTTTGTCCTTCGGAACTTCAAAAAGCCATTCCTCAGGCACGATGGGGAGATCATCGTATCTCCACTTGGCATAGCGTTCATCGTAGGAGCTTGCATCAGCAAGTCCTACGAGATGACCGACACACCATGAGACGATGTAGTTATTTCCTTCGAGATAGCCGTCCTTGCGAGATGTCGCGCCTAACACCTTTGCAATGGACTGAGCCACGCTCGGTTTCTCAGCTACGACTAAAATCAAACCTCTTCATCCTCCGTTTCTTCATCATCGTCAGCGATGTCAGGCTCTTCGTCCTCGTTCACATACGGCTCTTCCTCGTAGCCCTCATCGTCAAAGAAGTCAAGGTCTTCGTCCTTCTGCTTCTTACCGCGAACGAACTTGAAGTAGTAATAAGCCGCACCGCCAATACCGACAACTGCAACAACGCCGATGATCATGCCGATATTGCTTTTCTTTTCAGGCTTATCCGGCTCAGTAGGCTCGGTGTCAGGCTCTTCGGCAGGAGGCTCAGGCACAACACCGGTACATTCGCTCATGTTGGTCTTGCAGACAGGACATTCCACATTGATGTCACCGACAACGCATTTATCTTCGCAAACACAAGTAGTCAGAGCTTCAACGGCTGCTTCATCCATAAGGGCAAGCAGATCCGCTTCGTCTACCATATTGAGGAAATAAGTCTGATACTGTTCCTCTTCGTCATTGATGGAAGCATCATAGTCGATCACAATGTAGAAGGTATTGCCGCTTTTCGTCTGAACGGTAATGAACTGCTTGTTGGTTGCCTTATCATAGAGCAGATCACGGGTATAGGCATTGCCTTCATCGTCGATAGGCTCACCTTCGGGCAGCTCAGGAGTGGGCTTGTCCTCCGGCTCGGTATCAGGCATATCCTCCGGCTGAGTAGCCTCCGTGACGGGGAGATTCTGGTCAGTGTCATCCGCATACGCGAATGCCGTCATGGAGAAGCTGCTTACCAGCACCATGCAAAGTGCCAGAACGGTGAACAAACGAAATCCTTTTCTCTTATTCATTCTCAGTTACCTCCTGATGCGTAGTGGCGGGCTGCTTCGCAGGCTTGCCGCCCTTCATGGTGGAGAGGAAAGCCATGACCTGATCCTTGTCCATGACCATAGCGCGGACGGTGTTGATGATCTCAAGGTTTTCCAGCTCGGTTTTCTTGTCGTACAGCTCGTTAAGCTGCTTCTGAATATCTGCTGCCTTGCCTTCGAGCTTGGCAATGTCGGCGCAGACCTTCTGGTATTTAGGATTCATAGAAAAATCTCCTTTCGCTTAATAGTTCGGTCTTCCGAAGGCGTAGAAATGAGACTGCCAATAGGAAGTGTTGATGGATGAGTATTGAATGGGATCGCCGCAGTGCAGCATGACTCCATCACCGACATAGATGCCCACATGGGAAACGCCGGGAGTGTCGTATGTTCCAACAAAGAAGACGAGATCGCCGGGCTGCGCATTGGCTCTGGAAACCGGAGTGCAGACATTGTATAGTCCTTGCGCACCGAGTCTTCCGGTATTGACGAGTCCGCTGTTCGTCAGAACATAGGAGACAAAACCGGAGCAATCGAAGGAAGTATCAGGGTTTGAGCCGCCCCATACATACGGATAGTTCAGATACTTCTCAGCCTCTTCGATGAGGGTAGCGAAGGTTGCATCCGACAGATAAGCCGAATTGACCTCGTACTCATCCGGTGGATCGGTGATGTACTTGTCTACATACTCTGAGCTTGGGAACAAGTCCTCACGATTGCCGACCACAGACATATAGGTGGCGTACATGGAGAGCTGATCCTGAGACATGATATAGACCGGTACATGGCTCAGATTGAAGTTTTCCAGCGTGACATTCATGATGTAGTAGTTATACGGGACTTGTACCTCGTAGGTGTAATACTCAGTGCTTGTCGCGCCGGTTTCGGGATCGGTGACGGTGTAGCTGCCAACTCTCGTCTCTGTCCGGTATCGTACCTCTACGATTTCCTCCGTTGTGAGGATATACTGCTTATCAAACAGCATTTGAAGCGTACTCTGGATTTCGTCCAGCGTGAACTCAGCCTCATGGAGCGCGGAGAGAATGGAGATCAGAACATAGGGATCATGCTCGATGTCATCCAAATCAAAGTTGTACTCATCGTAGCCGGGGTAATAGCTCTCGAAGTTGTCCAGCTTATCTTGCAGCTCTGCCTCCATCTGCAAATACTGTTCTTCCGCGCCGAGCATTGCTTCGTCTTCGCTCAGGTAGGAGGATGCTATAACGGATGAGCCGGTTGAAGTGAACATGGCAGTGCAAGAGCTGATACCGGCTGCAAGCAGCACAAGGACCATAGCACCAACGCCGATCCAGAGAAACACCTTTTTGTTTTTAGCAAAGAACTCCTTGACCTTATCCGCAGCCTTCTCACGGGTTTTCTTGCCCGTTTTCTTTGTGGCAGTGGAGGCGGTCTGAGAGCCGGACTTCCGCGCTGCTGCATATTCCTTCTTGATGTTCTGCTTCTGGTAGTGCTTATTCATGTTGGGACGCTGCTTCTTCATCTCAGGATGTTCCTGCTGCGTCTTCTCATAATGGAGCTTTGTGTCGGCAACCTGAGCCTCATGTTCCAGCTTAGATACCTTCTCAAAAGGCTTGTTTGCCTGACTTTTCTTGTGATGACTGTAATGCCGGACAGCAGTCTCGGCTACGATCTCAGAACGGTGAGCTGCTTCTACTGCGGAATTGTCATGCTCAACCTCATGGATTTTGCCGTGAATACCGGAGGCAAGCGTATCGCCTACCTTACGGACAGACTTGTCAGCCTCAAACTGCAATTTGCTCTGTCCCTTTGGCAGCTTTATCTCATCCTCAAAGTAGAGACGGGTTTTCGCTTTGCCTTTTTCATCATCAAAGACACGCTCTTTCTTGAGGACTTTCTTTGTGGGCAGCTTCTCACGGGCAGCATCCAGACGCTCATGAGCCTTTTCAGACTTCTTTTCAAGACGCTGGATTTTCTTCGTGGTGGGAGCTGCATCATCGGAGATCGGCTTGTCTGCTGCTGTCTCAGCCGCTTTGCCGAGAATGGCTTCACCATCCACGGCTTCTACTGCCTGAGTACGACGGGCAGAGCTTGTCACTGCTGTCTTTGCCATCACAGAGCCGTAATCAATCGGAGATGAATGATGAGCTTCGGGGATATGTGGAGCAGGAGAATGAGCCTCGCTGACCGGCAGCTCACCGGGCTTGTATTCCGACTGGACTTGTTCTGTTGGCGCATCTGCCTCTTCGGGAACTTGCTCATCCTGCTTTGGCAGAAGATCCTCCGGTATCGGCTGCTTATGCTTTACAGCCTCATCGGGAAAGACTGAGGGATCGGCTTCATGAGGCTTGACGAGCTGGGCGTCTTCAAGACGATTTGATATTCTTTCGGATGTACCTTCCGTGAGGTTTTCTTCGACAGCACCTTCTCTGGTCATCCTCATGACAACCTTGTCTTTGGGCTTCAACTGTTCACGAGGCATTAAATCTCACCTCCAATCCGAGCATAGGCAAGCTCTGTATATTCTGGATTCAGCTCAATGCCGACAAAGTGCCGGTCAAGCTGCTTTGCAACCATGCCCGTTGTACCACTTCCCATGAAGGGATCGAGAACAATGCCGCCTTCGGGACATCCGGCAAGCAAACAAGTCTCTACCAGCTTCGGAGGGTATGCAGCATAATGACCGCCCTTAAAGGGGACAGTATTGATCGTCCAGACATCGCGCTTGTTGCGGAGAGGATTGATCATGTCATCGGTGATGCTGCCATGCTCACGGACACGGTTGATTGTCTGCTGCTGTGCCTGACCGGGGATCGCCTTGCCGAACTTATTGCTGCCGTTCAGACCGCGCTTGAGCCGTTCTGCCGTTGTGGGAGCAATCGGCTCGGAGATCGCTTTGTAGTCGAAATGGTATTTACGGGACTTTGAAAAGAGGAAAATATGCTCATAGCATCGGGCGCACCGGTCTTTGACACTCTCCGG
>ULMJ01013650.1_pt1 | contig 35244 bp, 32 predicted proteins | sample 1951641 | NCBI WGS metagenome assembly ULMJ01 (sample SAMEA4835550, study PRJEB28245) | human gut metagenome | biome: gut microbiome; material: fecal sample | place: Denmark | collected 2008 | reverse complement strand
ACTCTTTCATTGCCAATGGCTGTTAGTAGTTTATTCCATCCCTTTATTCCTAAAGTTCTAAGCTTTTGGCATACAGACTGTCGATTATACCATCTGCCAGCCCGATGACCGGAACATGTATATAGTCAGCTTTGACAATACCGGCAATCGTTAGAAAGATTTCGGCAGCCGGCACAATGACATCCGCGCGATCCGCTTTTAGACCGAATGCCTCCATACGCTGTTCAGGAGTAAGTGGACTCAGTTCATCGTACAAGGCTTGCAGGGAATCAACAGGTAGGCGTAGTTTCTTTTTGTCCTTCTTGTCAGCCAAGCGGTAGAGCTTATTGATGTTGCCGCCCGAACCAATGATATTGACATCCTGGAAACCGGCAGTCATACCAGCCAAGTCATCCTTCATCTGTACCCAAGTTTCTTCCTTCACGGCATTGCTCAACATTCGGACGGTGCCGATATTATAAGAAAGAGACTGGATCAGCTTACCGTTCGTCAGCAGATTGATCTCGGTACTTCCTCCACCCACGTCCACATAAATATAATTCCCGGTACGGTCTTCCAAACACTCCACATAGTTGCTGTATATCATGCGAGCTTCTTCCTGCCCGTCGATCACCTCGATGGAGATGTCTGTTTCCTTTAATATCTTCTTGATAATGGATTTCCCGTTCTTGGCATCGCGCATGGCAGAAGTGGCACATGCCCGGTAGTCCGTTACCTCGTATATCTTCATCAATTGGTAGAAAGCCTTCATCAGCCTGCGCAGCTTCACCGCTTTCAGTTCAGAGACCTCCCCTAACGAAAATACGTCGAATCCCAGACGCAACGGCACGCGGAGCATCATCGACTTGGACAGAAACTTGTTCTCCGGAAGATTTTCTTCATTTTTTACTTTTTTTATCAACAGTCGTACGGCATTGGAACCGATGTCTATAGCGGCATAACACTTGTTATCCATGACTTCTTACCTTATTACTTATCGTTATAGCTTTTATAAAGTTCTTCCTGCGAACGGAAAGGAACATCACTCTCCGTTGTCCAAAGGCGATTCTCGCCACTCCCATCCACTACACTTCCCTGGAGATTGTCCCGAAGTCCGAAGTCAATGACCTTCCGCAAGTCAGCTTTGATTTCCGGATCGTAGACGGGGGTAATCACCTCCACGCGGTTGTCCAGATTGCGAGGCATCCAGTCTGCCGAACCGATGAAAGTCTTTTCCTCCCCACCGGCGGCAAAGATGAAGATGCGCGAGTGTTCCAAATAGCGGTCTATGATGCCGTTGATACGGATGTTATCGCTCACACCGGGAATGCCCGTCATCAGCGAGCAGTTGCCACGCACCAGCAGGTCGACGGGGACCCCATTGGCAGAGGCTTCATACAACTTCTGCACCATCATGGTGTCCGTAATGTGGTTTATCTTGATGCGGATATAGGCAGGCTTACTCGCTTGCTTGTTCTTGATTTCATCGTTTATCAGCTGGACGAACTTCTTCTTCATCTCGTTGGGCGACACCAGCAGTTCCTTGAAGCGGACGGGAGAATAAGGTTTTTCTATAAACCTGAACACGTTATCCACATCATGCACCACGTTGCGGGCAGTCGTCATCAGCATATAGTCCGTGTACATGCGGGCATTGCCCTCGTGAAAGTTACCCGTACTGATGCAGGCAATGTCATTCCCTCTCTTCGTACTGATATGCGTAATCTTGGAATGCACCTTCAGCCCCTCTACCCCGAAGATGACATGGATACCCGCATCCTGCATCTTCTTGGACCATCCAATGTTGGAGGCTTCGTCGAAACGTGCTAGCAACTCGATGACCACCGTCACTTTCTTGCCGTTGCATGCCGCACAAATCAGCGCTTTCACCACTTTGGAGTCTCGGGCAAGGCGGTAGAGCGTAGTCTTGATGCTCCTTACCTCCTTGCTTACAGCAGCCTCCTGCAAGATGCGGATGTAGTAATCGAAGCTATGATAAGGCACATGGATGAAGCGGTCGCCCTGCTGTATCAGTTTCAGCAGACTTCCGCCGCTATTCAGTTCGGGCTTGATAACGGGAGCCCATGCCGGATATTTCAAATCCTTACGGCCGCAATCGGGAAATGACATCAGATCCTTGTGGTTGTGGTAGCGACCGCCACCCAGCACTGTGTCCAGTTTGTCTAGATTCAGCTTGTTCATCACCCGCTTCAGCAAGTCCTTCGGCATTTCGGCATCATAGATTACCCGGAGGGCATCCCCTTTCCGGCGGCTCTTTACGCCTTTTGATATTTTCTGTAACATGCCGTTGCGGAGGTCATTGTCAATCTCCATTTCGGCATCTTTGGTGAACTTGAAAGCGTAGGCCTCGAAGTCCTCATAATCCAGACCGGAGAAAATCATAGGCAGGCAGTAGCGTATCACATCGTCCAGATACATCAGAAAGTTTTTTCCGTCCTTGTCCGGCAAACGCACAAAACGACCGCACTCCGTCACCGGAAGCGCTATCAGTGCATAGTCGGGAAGTTTTTTACCGGAAACCTTCATTTTAATTCCCAAATAGATATTCTCATCCGTCTCGTCATCCAACTGCCTGACAGCCGACAACCAAATGGGACTTACAAAACCACTTAGGTTCTGCCGATAGAATCCGTGGACAAATTTCTTTTGTTCCTCATCCAGTTCATCCTCTTTCAGCAGATAAATATTCTCTTCACACAATTGCCGGGTTACTTCGTGGATAGCATGCTCATATTCCTTGGAATATTTGTTATTCAACTTATTTATTTGCTTGATGAGCAGTTTGGCGTGTTCGCGCTCCGAGCGAAGGCTCTTGTCCTCACACTCGGCAATGCGGCCTAACGTGGCCATTCGCACACGAAAAAACTCATCCAGATTGTTTGAATAAATACCTAGGAAGCTCAGTCTCTCCAACAAGGGAACATGTGACTTTACAGCTTCCTGCAGAATCCGGTGGTTGAAATACATCCAACTCAAATCGCGGTCAATGTATGCTTCTGATGCAACTTTTTTACTAATCATCCTGTCATTATAAATTGTCGGCAAAAGTAGGTCGCCAACACTACAAGGTTATGTCAGATAGATTACAATGTGAATACAGAAAGGCGGGTGACGGGCAATGTGAAAAGGATATTCCACCCTCTATGAGCTGCAATATACGCCAATCGCAACTGTGCACCCAGTAACGGAAAGAGACATCTGGGCGGAAGTCTTCGGAGAAAGCCAGTAGCCGCTCCAAGTCAAACTCTTTGGAGATGATACCGGCTCCACTACGGGCTGCATCATAAGCATTGCAGTCCTGCTCGATATGTGCAGGAACCATCAGCAGGGGTTTGCCCAAATACATCGCCTCGCAGACGGACTCAAATCCGGCAGTCGTGGCATAGGCCTTGCAGCCTGCCATGTAGCGTAGGAACTTGACATCATCGAGTTGATGAAAACTCAAGGTGTCGTCTACCCGGAAGACCTCCTCCTCGTCCTGCTTGTCCCAGAAGAAGTGAAGAGGTGTTTCAGAATGGAGGCTGTGCCAACGGCGTATGTTCTCACCGAAACCGGAGTTCACCATATATCCGTGGAGGTAATTCCCATTCGTTCCTTCACACGACAAGACATCCCTCCGCAGCAATGGCGGAACCACCCGGATATGATCTTCCTCGTCATCCTCCATCTCACGGAAGGAAAGGGCAAGTTTTTCGCGAGCACCTATGCACGTTAGGTGGGTGAAGAAGCGAAGCAGCCACAAGCTGAACCTGTTCTTGTCGGGAAACTCAAAATCACGGTGCAGGAAGAGATACTGATGGCCTATGCTTATTTGGGGCACGGAAGGACGAAACAAGAGGTAAGTCAGCCCCGTGAGCAGTTCGTAGAAGTTGATAACCAGTTCGGCGCCACTTTCCTCAATGCGGCGATGTATATAATGCATGCTTCTGAGGTAAACGGGCAGGCGGGCAACGTTATAGACAATACTGCGCGAAAGGCTGACCCGCTTGTTGGCTGGTGTCGGCAGGAAATTAGGACTCAGGAAACGTTTCACCGGAGCCTGGATGCTGCGGTTGAAGAAGCCGGGCAGACAGCGCGAATTACTTTTGCCCACCAACACTTCCACTACTTCATGACCGTTGCGGTGCAACAGTTCTTCCATGGTAATGGCCTGTGTCAGATGTCCGCGGCCTTCTCCTTGAACGATAAAAAGAATTTTCATAGAAACGATAAATTAGGAGTAATAAATGATGGATTATTTGTCAAGAGGCAGCAGGAATACTGGGAGCGTGTTCATCCGCCAACATCTCGTCATAACGGATGATTTCCCAGTTCCCGTTCTCATCCTCAACCAAAGCAGAAAGTGTCTCTACCCAGTCTCCGGAATTCAGGTAATGAATATTATCATAATATGTATTGGCAGGGTGATGGATATGCCCGCAAATTACCCCGTCGCACTTGCGTGCTCGGGCGAACTTTACCAGTTCGTCTTCAAAGTCGGAGATATAGGAAACTGCGGATTTTACTTTTTGCTTGATGACTTGGGACAAGGAATAATATGACAGGCCGCGTCGCGTACGGTAATTGTTGTAAATGCGGTTTGTCCACAGCAGGAATGTATAGCCGATATCGCCCAGTTGCGCCAGCCATTTCATTTTTGTAGTCACCGTGTCGAAGATGTCGCCATGGGTCACATAATAGCGTTTACCGTGGCTCTCGTGAATGAAATCTTTCACTATCCTGACATTGTAAAAAGACATCGGTGCAAGGCTATCTAGAAAGTCATCATGGTTGCCACGGACGTAGACAACCTCCGTTCCCTGCTTCTCCATCATCTTCATGATGACCTTGAAAAAATCGGTATGCTTTGCCTGCCATTTTCGGGTTCCTCCTTTCTTCAAAGCCCAGCCGTCTATGATATCACCATTCAGTATCAACCTGCGGCAATTGACAGACTTCAAGAAATTGCTGACCTCAACCGTTTTAGAGTTTGATGTACCCAAATGAATGTCAGACAACACAATCGTAGAATAAAAAGTACGTAAGCGCATAGAATTGCATTTTTAGTTGTTACAAATATCACGCTTCTATATTACGGGAAAATGTTAATAATATGACAATCCAGTTATTTCCACCTCTTTTCCCCACCCCATATTTATTCGTAACCGGATTGTCACGCCACAGTAACCCATCGATGCATGAAAGCAGTTTCGTTGCGGAAAAATGAAATATGATAGGACTTTTCAATGACTGTTTTTCTCCTATAATGGACGGAGTGTCTGTGTCATACCGATTTCCTGCCCAACGTAGGCACAACATTACTGGTAACTTTAGTATGGCGCATCATCACTTATTACTCTTATCTGATAGCAGGAGCATGCATCGTTCCACACAGGATAAAGAGAGAAACGATTGCCTGACAAAAAAAGTCATATCGGCATCGCGCAGACATGACCTCAAGAGAATTTATGGAATTGTACATAAAAAGGATGAATTAGTTTGTGCGTAAAAAACAGAGCATCAGACAAATTCCTCGACCATGTACATATAACTGACGAAATCGTCAACAATCTGCTCCAGGTTCTCGCAGGCTTCATCAGGCGTTTCACCGTAAGCACTGCACAATATGTTATTCATAAAATAAGCATAAAATCCACCACCGGTAACTGCCTCTACGGTGCAGTCATTTCTGTTCAGTTTCATATTCGGGTCTCCTTTCTTTTTACACTGCAAAAATGAGGGAAATTTGTTACGGGAGGATGTAAAAGAGATTACAAAAGAATGTAGATTGTAGATGACCTCATATCTTTTTTTTAAGAGATATCCCGGTTTCATCAGCATTCAACCCAAAAACCGCATTTACTTTTTCGCCACATAATATACAAACGCTACATTCTACTTTCCTGCCACTGCAACATGTCCTTCACTCTTTCCCACCGGCCGTCCGTGGGTTCGGGAACAATACCCAGCAAGTGCGAGAGCAGCGTATAAATGTCCACATTGATAAAGGCTGCCGCCTCGTAGCCTTTCTTAAAATCGGGACCGCAGGCGCGGAATATCACCTGCATGTCTGGGCTTTGAGGAAAATATCCGTGGCCCCCCTTCAAATGACGGGGTTTGTCAGCAAACTGCCATCCCAACTCCGGAGCTACAATCACATCGCCCAGCCGGTCACTACGGCCATACATCAGTTCAGCAGGCACTTCCTCTTTTTTCCACGCATAAATATGCTCCACTCCTTTTAGTGCTAGCAACACTGAGTCACGGCAACCTTCCTTTGTAAAGATACTCGTAGGGTTGACGGCTATCATCTTCTCGCACCATTCGGGTTTGATGTAGTCGCTCACACGGATAAAACGCTCGTCACTGATCTCGGTCATGCCGTGGTCTGCGGTAACAATCAGATTCACCCTATCACCTATAGGCAAGGTACGGATACGTTGCCACAGGCTTCCCATCAGACTATCTAGAGAGGCTACTACCTGCCGTGTTTCCTCCCCATACGGCCCATATGCATGTCCGCTATGGTCGGGCTCCTCAAAATAGACCATCACCAGCCGTGGACGTTCCTCATCAGGCATTCCCAGCAGGCGTACCACCTCGTCCACACGCTCGGAGAAAGTAAGCCGGGGAGTATCTGCCCATACCTTATGGTAGGTGGGCACTTCCCTCTTTATGGGTATGTCTGAACCCACCCAATACACATTCCCCGTCTTTACACCCTGTTTTTGTGCGGTAATCCAGATTGGTTCTCCCAAGTAATAACTGGGATTGTTGCGGGTCAGCGAGTCCCCCATGGAATAGGCTCTTTGGCTTACCGCGTCCCAAAAGGTGTTGTTCACTATCCCGTTATGGTCGGGAACCAGGCCGGTAGCCAATGTGTAGTGATTGGGAAAAGTGGATGCAGGGTAAGAGGGCAGCATCACCGCCTGTACCCCTTCCCGGGCCATTTTGTCCAGACAAGGGGTATAGTGTATTTGCGGATAGTCCCAACGGAAAGCATCCAAGGATACGATGACGGTGTAATTATCTCTATTCCCGGATGTCTGCGCAAAGGCAATGCAGCCCAACGTAAAAAGAAAGGATAAGGAGATAAATAGTTTCTTCATGATGTTTCTTTTTTTATTCTTAATTGATGGATAAAAGTACGGATTGGAAATAAAAAAGACAGCCTATATGGTTGCCTTTTTTATTAAAATTCTATTTCTAATGAAGACTAGAAACTGTATCTCAAACTAATCTGAGCCCTCCAGCGAGAATAGAAGTCTGAATAGCTACGCATGTCGAAATCTCCGTTGTGCAAGAACTGATACTGCCCTTTAGAGTATGTAACCGGCGAATAATAACTGGTAGTGCTATACGTACGTCCCCATTTCGTATTGAAGAAATTTCCTACATTTAACATATCGAAAGCTATCTGGATATAATTCATCCGTTTTCCTACCATGAATCCGAACTTACGGTCGGCATGGAAGTCAAAACGGTGGACGAAATTCTGATTGGCTTCATAACGCTCAAAATATTCACCCCGATGATCTTTCATATAGTTTTCATTGCCCAACCACTGCTTGTAGTTTGCAGCCTGCTGTTCTGCCGTATAGGCTGTTGTTGCCTTGAACATACCTTTTGCCAGCATCTCGTCCACTTGTGCGTCAGTAGGGATAAACAACAGGTCATTGTAACCATTGTCACCGTTCATGTCACCGTTCATATAAACAGTATAAGGAGTTCCACTTGTACCCTGATATATCAAACCGATAGTAGTAACATCACTGCGTCTTTCAGTGGTCTTTCCAAAATGATAATAAGCAGAAACCATCACCTGATGCGGTGTATTAAATGCAGAAGTGGACAATTCCGGATGATTAGGGTCTCCGTGAGTATAGTTATACTGCCAGTTGGATGCGGCAACGGATGAAGTACCGTTATTGATGGTCTTAGAGTTCGTATAAGTATAAGAAGCCATCATATCCAGTCCGAAATCAAAGTTCTTTTCAGCCTTGGCAGACAGGTTCCACGTATAGCCGCCATCGGTATTCACCAATTTATAGATGCCGGAGTAATCTCCTTTTGAATACATCGGACGGTTATCGAATGACAATCCATACTGTTCGGCAAAAGTTTTGCCCGTAGCACTGATATTCAGGTTTTCTACCATCATATCATTCAGTGTCTTGGCATACAATCCTTCGAATGTCCATTTTATACCGGCAAAACGGGCGTCGAATGCCAGATTGGCACGAAGAGTCTGGGCAAACTTGAAGTCTTTGTCAAACACATTGATGGTCTGCGCACTCTTGGAAGGAGTACCGGCAGAGGACGCGGGAAGATTCACAGACTGACCATTGGGGTTGTAAATGATCTGCAGGTCTTTTCCATTGACCTGACTTGTTCCTGTCTGCGCATTCCAAGTAGGATAAACGCTGTAAGATGTAGTCTGGATACCTGTATTAGAGAAGTTATTACTCAACCATACAAAAGGTACGCGACCGGTAAAAACGCCCAGTCCGCCACGCAGCACATAGTTGCGTTTCGCATCCAGATTCCAGCGGAAACCTACACGCGGAGACCACATGGGTGAAGAACTCAGTTTCTGATTTGTCTTTACGCCCCAGCCATTAGCTGCCGCATCGGCGTTGAAGCCCTCATTTTCGACAGGCGTGTCCAAGAACAAAGGCATGTCCATACGCAGACCATAAGTCAAGTCGAAATTGTCAGTCACATTCCATTTATCCTGTACATAAAAGCCCAACTGACCTGCACTGAACTTGGCAGCCCAACGCGGATCTCCCGTCACATCGGTATTTGCCTGACCATAACGGAATCGGTTTACCTTTCCAGCATAAAAATCATCTACATTACTATAAATATAAGTGCCATATGCATCCTGAATGAACAGATTCTCGAAAGTATACAGTTCATTGTGGGTACCTGCGGTCAGCGTATGGTTTCCCATATACCAAGTCAGATTATCCGTAATAGAATAAATATCCTGATCCAGTTTGTTAGCCATAGAAGAACGCTCGTTACCCAAATAAAGAGTACCGTCACCCACATTGCCTATCTGAATCATGGGAAATGGAGAACTAGGGTCACGCTGGTCACGTACACGCACGTAAGAAGCATGGAACTCATTGTTCATATTCTCATTGAAACGACTCTGCAATTCAAAAGTCAAGGTGTTTGTATTTGTCTTAAAATCATAAGAATAAGAGTTTGCCACCAGACTGGAAGCAGAAGAGGTGCTGTTCAAGGATTTACCGTCCACCAAACTCCAGCGGAAAGAAGCATGGTGCTTCTGGTTGATATTCCAATCCAGTTTCAATCCCAGTTTGTTTGATTTGGTGTAGTCTGACGCATTTCCCAAAGAAGCGTTATAGGTAACTCCTTGCGCTGCGGCATCCGCGATAACCTTGTCCAATATTTTTTGAGCGACGTCTCCATCCACATTAGAGGCTGACGCGCCTTTTCCATACACATTTGCCAAAGCCTTGTCCGTGTTTTCATAGTTCGCAAAGAAAAACAGTTTGTCTTTGATGATAGGACCTCCCAAGGTGATACCATAAGTATTGTCATGCTGGCTTCCCAAAGCTTCACTGTCATTTCCATTGACCATCTTGTATTTGCTACCTATCAGGTTGTAATTCTGAAAATAGCCATAAGCAGAACCATGAAACTCATTGGTTCCCGACTTTGTAACCGCATTAATAGAACCACCGGTAAAACCAGACTGGCGAACGTCAAAAGGCGCTACAGAAACTTGAATCTGATCGATTGTTTCCATAGATACAGGATTTACACCGGCTTGTCCTCCGTTAGAACCGTTCGAGGTCAGACCAAAGACATCGTTATTCATGGCTCCATCAATCTGGAAGCTGTTATAACGGTTGTTCGCACCTGCAAAATACATTGCACCGCCATCGGTCACACGCACCTGCGGACTCATACGGACAACGTCAGAAACATTGTGATTCAAAGAAGGAAGCTCTGCCATTTTTTCTGATGACAGATACATCGCCGCACCCGTCTTATTGGCATCGACACCGGCTTTACCTACCACTGTCACTTCACCCAGAACTTCGGATGATTCCTTCATCGTTGCATTCAGCGACAAGGTTTCTCCTAAAGACAACTGAACGTCCGAGAATACCTCCGATTGATAACCGATATAAGAGATTTCTACCTTGTAGGGTCCTCCGGCACGCATACCTTGGATAGTATAACGGCCTTCCGTGTTTGTAATGGCTCCATAATGAGTACCCGAAGGTACATGGATAGCTTGTACCGTAGCGCCGATGATGGCTTCCTTGTTCTCGTCAGTCACCTTACCACTCAGAGAGGCAGTGGTAACCTGTGCGCTGACAGTGACAGCAATCATCAACATGATTGCCGATAAAAAAGATCGCATTCTCTTTACCATAAAATTTTTAATTAATTGAACTGAAATTTATATTATTTTTAATAATGCAAAAGTGGTAGTTTGTTATTAAATGAAAACTACGGGAATGTTACATTTGTCATACAAAGATGCTTTCCCTGTCATATTGACAAAAAATATTCCTTGTGAATTACTTCGCAAGGAATACACTGACAAAATTATATGAAATACAGCTTTCTTATAAAAATCACAAGCTGTCTAACAGACCTTTATGACCGTTGCAGTTTCCTGCCTGCACGGAGTAACTGACGGTAAGCCGATAGCAGTTCCTGCGACTCCTGCAACATGTTCAAGTAGACATAGGTTACTGTGAGGTTTTCCGTATCGTCCTCCTGAAGATGAGTGAATATGACTTTACACTTCTGCGAGATGAGCTTTTTCACCTCCTCGCACCGGTTGCGCAGGTCTACCGTTTCTTCATAGTAGCCGTTCTCCCAGATGACACATCCTCTTTCCAGCAATTGCAGGATGCTGTCACGTACAGGCGTGAAGTCCTCCACATATCTAGTGGGCAGAGGCATGAAGTTATTGTCCACATGCTCTTTGCAGAACTCGCTGATGCGGCGCAGGTTATACAGCATGGATACGCTACAGTTGTTCCCCAAATGGAACCAAGCATTTTTTTCGATGGCCAGATCCTTGTTGATGTGGCGGAAACAGAGGGTTTCCTTACGGCGTGTGTTCTTCAGTATCGCCTTCTCATTCATGAGCGACTGCTCCGACTTGCGCAAAATACGGAGGTTCTCTGTCATAAAACCGTCCGTCACCTGCATATATGCCTGTGCCACATACTTCATAAAGACAATCTGTGCTTGTGTAATATGACGGCACAGTAAAGACCATATCTCATTTTTGTCCTCACTGGCCAGCATACTGTAGAACAGCGTGTCCGCCTTTTCCTCACGCACTTTCTTGCGATAGTTGATGTTGCTCCGTATGAGCAGACCCACGGCAACAAGAGCCACAATGATGATGGCTGCTGTTCCGCCGAAATACATAATCATCACTATAATGGAAGCGCCAATGAAAGCTGCTCCGGCGGTAATGAACCAGCCGCCGATGACAGATAGTACTCCGGTAATACGGAACACCGCAGTTTCACGCCCCCATGCACGGTCGGCCAGAGAGCTACCCATGGCCACCATGAAAGTGACATAAGTAGTGGAAAGAGGAAGTTTTAAAGAAGTACCTATTGCTATCAGCAATCCTGCCAGCACCAGATTGACGGAAGCACGTATCAAATCGAAAGCGGCGCCGTCCTCCATTATACTCTCGTCTGTGTTGAAGCGGCTGTTGACCCAGCGGCGGACACCGTTGGGAGTGACGGATAACACCCATGCGGAAACCGACATGAAGGAACGCACCAACCTGCGGGCCACCCTAGACGAACCGAACATCTCGTCACCGCCATCCTGACGAGCCAGATCTACAGAAGTTTTCACCACATTATATGCCTTTTTGGAAGTGGCAAGGGAATACACCATGATGGCGCCGGCACTCACCAAAAACAAGATGGGAGTCTTGGCCGGACCGTTGAGTGATCCCATCAGAAATCTACCGGGATCATCGGCGCCGTTGGCTATATAGTCTTGGTAAGAGGCGAATCCCGCCAAGGGGACACCGATAAAGTTGACCAGGTCATTTCCGGCAAATGCCATGGCGAGAGCAAATGTACCCATCAGTACGACGATCTTAAAAACATTAACCTTGCACCAATGCAGCACCTGCATCAGCACTGTGAAGACGACCAGACAGCCTAAAATAATCCATACCGTATGGTCGTTGATCCAATGCTTGTTCTCGGTCGTCATAAACGCCAAGTCCTTTACCCCCTTTATCAGTAGGAAATAAATGATGGCTGTGGCAGCTACGCCGCCAAACAGGCCTATCTTCCATTTCAGGTTACTCCTGTAATTGAAAGAGAAAATCAAACGGGCAAGATATTGGACCAGCGCCCCGAAGAAAAAGGCAATGGCTACCGAAAGAAAAATTCCCAGAATCACCGAAAGGGCTTTCTCGGTGTTCAGCAAATCCATAAAGTCCAGCCCTGTGGAGCCCGAAGAGATTTTCAGAAAAGCCAAAGCAAAAGTAGCACCCAATAACTCGAATACCATGGAAACGGTGGTAGAGGTGGGCATTCCCAAAGAGTTGAACACATCCAGCAGAATGATATCCGTAACCATGACGGCCATGAAGATACACATTAACTCATAAAAGTAGAACTGCTCGGGTCGGAATATTCCGTGACGGGCTATCTCCATCATGCCGTTACTCATCGAAGCCCCCATAAACACACCTACGGCCGCCACAATAATAATGGTTCTGAATGTGGCCGCCTTAGCACCAATAGCCGAATTCAAAAAATTGACAGCATCGTTACTCACACCTACCGATAAGTCAAAGATTGCCAGTACAAACAGGAAAATTACAATTCCTAAAAAAACTATATCCATTTTAAATTATTTTTATGCAAAAGTACACTGCCAGTTATACATTGCCTATACGGGTGTATTAAGATTGTGTTACAACATGGATTGGAGGGAATCCGCACTTCTGAAAAAACGTTTTTCGTATCTGGGGGTCTTTATTCTCCATCATCTTGCGATAACGCACACGCTTCGGCTCCTCATTGCCCGGACGCTTCATCTTGTTCTCCTCGTATTCCGAATAAGATCCTTTGAAGAAGAATACCTTGCTGCTTCCTTCGAAAGTCAATATATGCGTACAGATACGGTCGAGGAACTAGCTGAGGACCACCGCACAGCCGGCAAAGTTCTCTAGATCTTCTTCCAACTTTCTTTCTTTGAGTAATAACTGGGACCTCTTCTTTTATTGCTTTTACTGGAATTGACATCGTTACTCCTTGTTCTTAATACTTATTCCCCTAGTAAGAAGAATTCAAGTCTATTTTATCAGAAAAGATTTTTCTGTCTACAAGGATGTCGGCAGCTTCTCTTTTAAGAATTGTCAGGACATCCACTTCATAATCATTGCAGGGAATCAGGGAATGGAATAATTCTTTTCCTACGAAAGGCTAAAGCATGGAGCTTGAGGTAGAAATAATATATGTTCTTTGTAGAACAGTATCCTTTTCCTTTGGTGGCAATCTCAGTAGATATTTTCCCTATTTTGTTCTTTCCTGCACAAGTAATAATGGACATAGGGGTAATATGTGATGTCATAGAATCGATTGACCTTAATTCTATCGTGTATGGTCACATGATAGATTTATATCATCTTATTATTCCGACAGCAAAGCTATACAATACGCCATTTATTTAAAATCCAACTTTCAGTTGTACACCAAATACACTTGGAAAGCCTGCTACGTAGGTAGGCATACCGATATTATCACCACTATTTCCGGCATCAATAATGTATTTTTTATTGAAAGCATTCTTACCAAATACTCCGATCTCGTAATAGACATTTTTCGGATTAAAGCGATAACCGGTAGTAAAATTAGCAATGCCATACCCTTCTTGAGAAAGGTCTTCACGCTTGTTATCCTCAAAATAGACTTGGCTCTTATATGAATAAGATGGACGAATGTATACATTTCCGGTCTTTCCGATAGGGATATTCACATCTACTCCAGCAGAAAAAGTATTCTTAGGTGTCAGGCGGAAACGATGTCCGGCATATTCTTGCGGAACTCTATTCTCATCCGTATCATTAAATTTGCCATTTATGTAGGAATAGTTCCCGAAGACAGTTAAATACCTGCATGGTGCATATTATGCTCCATGATTGAAAACAATTTGCCGAACATCCTTTCCTGCCTCTACTACGGGAATAATGTATATTACGTTACGGACGATGCTAAATACCGGAGTTTCGGTAGCAGTGTGGGAGGTCCCCTTTCGCAGACGCTATTGGAGCTATAGCATGAAGCAAATCGATAAAGGTATGTGCCCCAATTGCAAAAACCGTCCCGGGAACACGAAGAAAATGGTAGGTCTCAGTATTATACATTACCATCAGCTGATGTGGCTGATCGGAACCACAGATCGTGATAAACTACTTTCTTACTATCGGAGTTTCATGTGGCACGACTTGGTCTCGTATTGCGGCAATACGCTACTCGACAATGTAACTTCTACCTTTACAATTCAGAATTTATGTTCCGCAAAAGTACTCGAATGGTTTCAGCATCAATATCTACCTGCGCAAATATAGCGTGAACTAGCTTAAAAAGCAGAACCACAAATGTGAAACCGGCTTCATTGAATGAAGCAAAGGTTACCGATTTTTATATCAAACCACCTACCTTTTCTATACTTATTCTATTCATAGAAATTAAATCTCTTTTTTCTGCAAAATTAATTGCAATGACATCATTTTATGCAAGGTACACCAAAGGTTTTCCCACTGAATATCTTTCTTTCCTAAAAACCTTTTTATTTGATCATCTCCTATTACAGTAGCTTTTCTCTTTCCCTTTTTATAAAATTTCTCTTTTAACTGAATATTAATGATTGAAATTCTTTTTATTTATGTGATTAGCTGTCCCCTTTATACCTTTCACGACTGTAGAATGGTAAATATACTTTATTGGGAAAAAGTACTATACGATAAAAGTAGGATGGAATGATCTTTCGGATTGAAAAAGGAACGTGGGCACCCACTCACTACCACAAAGGTTGGATCGCCAGATTTACCTTCACGCAATGTTTGGAATACCCACGTTATACGTAGGCATTCAACTCATCTTGTGCGTGAATTCTTTGGACTGGCGATCCTATTTATGTGGCACAAAAAAGCTAAATGCTTCTATTATTCTCTATAAGTGTGACAAAGATATAAAACTTTTATAAGATATAGTCTTGCCGTAAGAAATAATTTTGTAGAATCTATCGGCTATTTTTTTATCTATACCTCTTCTCTTTTTTATCGTCAATTATCCATAAAACCATTTTGTATTTTCATCCCTATCCTCTCTCCATTATTTCTTTCATTTCTACTTTGAGAAACAAGTGAAAGATAAGAGTCCGGTAATTCTTTTATCACTATCTTATATCCCTTTAATTTTGGCCGAAAAAAGAAGAATATAAAAATGATTGACAGCAAGAAAAAAAATACACTTGATAATTTTCAGATGACAATAGGATTAGACCTATTGGAATTTTTAAAAGAAAGGTCAGCTAAGACGACCAAAGAAGGTGCCTTATGCTATCTGATTTCTCAAATTGTACAAGAACCAGTCACTGTCATAAAGAATGGATACAGTTTTACTTTGCAACCTGGTCAGGTAATGGCCCCTTTGTTACAGTTGGCCAAGGAGTGGAATTGGGATAGGAAATCGGTAAGACGCTTTTTGGACGGACTGGAGAAATTAGGTTATATCAGGAAATTCCAATATCAGTATGGAACCATTCTGGAGTTTCCGGGACTGTCAGCAAGGACACCTGATACAGCTGTCCCCTCCACCCCACTTGGTGGGCAAACATCCACACCTGTTGTAGATGAGCTATTCTCCATAATGCCGGATGTCCTTATGGAGAATAGTGGGCTGAAATTGCAGAGTGTATTTTACGAAGATCCTCCGTTGCAACTTGATGAAAAAAACCGGAATCTTTGCCGAGAAGTTTATGATAAGTTCATTAGTAATTTCCCACTATTGCCAAAACCTGCTCCCTATGATCAAAGAATAGAAAAGGATATATACTATGTTTTTATATTGGGCATGAATGGCAATTTCGGGACGTTACAGCGATATTTTGACATTATCAGGAATGATCCCTTCAGAAATGGAGCAATGGCTCAATTATCGCCTAATTCAGGATATACTGAATCATTCCGATCTCTTTTTTCCTGTAAATGGCAAATCGTATTGGCTAAAGAATCGAAAGAAATAGAAAATCAGAAATAACCCGGACATTGAAGAATTGCACAGTATATGCTCATGGCGGGCACTATGGTTACCTCTGGTATCAATTGGTGTAAGGTGGGGAATCAGCATCGAACCCGGACTTTTTTGACCGTCCAAACTGGGCTTGCCCAGGCCCCCTTTTTTCAAAGGGGGGAGCCTAATCCCCCCTCCATTAAAATGGAGGAGAATTTCGGCTCCGGGAAATGCAGCAAGCTGTCTTTTTTAGGTGTCCACAAAAACATATTTATGAGTAATACAAATAAGCAGGTAGCTGATATGCAGTCAGCAAAAGGTGTCACCGCGGCAGAGAGTGATGAATATCAGAGAAAATGGAGCAATGAGCGTTGGGCCATAGCCGAGAAGGATGGGAATTACGACCGTTCGCGTGAGCATTTGAATTTTGAGGTTACGAAAGGTGGCATTGTGACCTCGATTGATAAGACAATCCGGGTACCACAAAGGATTGAAGCACGTTTGGCCCAATGTGGAATCGTAAATCCCAATAAAAAGAAAAAGGTTCCTAATATAAGGATCTGTGCCAAGTTTATTTTTGGAGGTTCACGGGAACGGATGCATGAGCTGGCGTATGGGAATCAGAAAGTAGATTTGCATAAAGGAGCCGATAATTCTCATATTATCAGAAGCTGTGAAATAGAAGAATGGGCCAAAGACATTTATAGCTTTGTATGCAAAAGCTGGGGTGAGGACAATATTGTAGGTTTTTATGTCCATTTGGATGAAATGAACCCACATATTCACTGTACGGTGTTACCCATCACTCCTGAGGGTAAGCTCTCATATAAAAAAGTCTTTAGTGGGGACACCAAATGGGACTATAGAGATAAAATGCTGGCTATACATACGGAATTGGCAGAGGTCAATCGAAAATGGAATCTCGTCAGGGGCACAAGCATCATAGAAACAGGGGTACAACATGTTTCAACCGAGGAATATCGTAGAAGTTTGAGAGAAGAATGTACAACATTAGATGAACAGATTAAGAACCAACGTAAAATACTTTATTCACTAAATGGTGATATTTGGAAAGCACAAATTCGGCTAAAGGGACTTAGTACAATGGTGAAGAATTTAGAAAAGCAGAAAGCCAATCTGGAAGATAAAAAGGTGACTTTGGAACAACAAATGGAACAAGGTAAGATTAGTGCAGATAAAGCAGAAAGTATCCTGAAAGATTTGAACATTGACCTTGTCGAAGTTATTTCTAAAATTGGAGATAAGGAAGCCAAACTGGCAAATGCTGAGCAACAGCTACTATCTTTGCAGAAAGAACTGGAAGAAACGAAAGAATATGAGTCGGCTTTAAGGAAGGAGGGTAATAAGGCTGTTGCAAATCTTGAGGAACAAGTAAAGATGCGCCTTTTGTCAGCGTCGTTTCCGGATATCCTTCAAGATTTTAAGAATATATTTTCTATGCTTACTTTTCGCGAGATAGATTTATTTGAGGATTCACTATTAAAGGATCTGGCGGAACATGGGGAAGAAATAATGAAATGTGCTATGCTTCTTTTCGCTGGTTATGTGGATCAGGCTACGATGGTTGCTGAGGGTTCCGTAGGTGGAGGTGGTGGAAGTGATTTAAAATGGGGACGCGATGAAAATGAAGATGAGCGTGCATGGGCACGACGTTGTATGCTCATGGCTCATAAGATGGTAAAACTATCCGGAACAGGAAAACGCAATAAACGTTGAATTACATCTGCTTAATATTGTTATAAATCAGATATGATAAGGAAGGTAGGAGTCAGAATAAGTCTCCTACCCTTTCTGTTGGTAATGTCTTAATAATAAATTGACCTTATTTGGGGACTATTGTAATAGTCTCTATAATTCATATTTTATATAATCGGAAGCAATGTAATACGGAAAATGTGATAACGGTTAGGTGTCCCTTAATCTAGTGTCGCTGTTTATAGCTTCTTTCCACCCCCTGTCTCGTTCCTAAATTCAATTCATTGTTCCAATACTCATTTAGACATTGGATGAAGGGATAAATACGATGCACATTTTTCATGTATCCATTTGTTTGCCATTTAAAAATAAAATCAATGATAAGGCGTGTCGTGCCTTGACCTCTTTTGGAGGTAGTATTGCGATGCTCATTAGCTAGGCACAAGCTTTCTTTGGCTTCTGACAACAATTTTTCTATTTCTGGCCATGGATGTATATTATAAAAGAAATTTTTAATTTCTACTTTTTCTTTTAATAAGTCCTGTTTACATAGTTTACGATAAGCATATTCAATGGGATAATCAATATCTTGAGTTTCCTTGATGGAATCTATGTATATTTTCCAATCATTTAAATTCATTGTTGAAGCGGAAATACTCGCGTTCATGACATTTTGTATTTGGGTAATAAGGACAGACCTGATTAATTTGTCATCTTTCTTTGAATTTATGAATTCTACTTCCAACATTTTAATGACTGATATATAAATATCTTTAGATTGTATCAGAAGAGAGAGCTTGTTGACATTTGCTGCTTTACTTATTACTTTTTGAATAGCCAGACCGATCGAGTCTTTTAAAGACGTAGGAAGGCATGTATAGTCTGTAAAATGAACATAATCTATATTGGCAATTGTTACTGCGTTATTGATATCATCCAGTAGTTGTTTCCCTATTTCTAAAAAGGGAGTCACATCATTTATTAAACTATCCCAGAAATCAATTTTATTCATAATCTATAATTTGTTTCAAAAGTACGATTTATCTTTTCTATCTTTTAATATTTTAGTTTGTATATCCTTCATTTTAACCCTATTTTATAAATATTCTATCTACTTAATTAAGTCCTATAGATATATAAGTACGAAATCAAATATTATAATATATATCGTACTTAATAGGACTTAATTCTAATAAAATAGAAAAAAGATTCTCTTTTCATTATTTAATTTTGTAGCACCACTTTTACCTGTTTACTTTGTAGCTAAAAAATAAACATTTACAAAATAAAATTATAGTATATGCTTAGAAATGTATTAATAACCAGTGTTTTATTGCTTTCATGTAATTTGTGTGCTCAGGATAGTCTTTCTGTGGAAAAAACTCGTCTTCAAGATGGCGAACCTATAACAAATATGAATAATATTAGGTATATCAATCTTGATAAGTCTTATTATATATATAGTACGATATTAAGTTCTGATGAATTATATAAGGACATATCTCCTACCTATTTAAGTGGAATCTTATTAGATGATATATGGAATTATAATTGGTTCATGGATGTGGCTGTTGGCCCCTCGTTTTTTTTAGGGAAACCGTTAGGATGTGAAGATTTATTTGGACGAATAGAGCCATCATTTCAATTGTCAGTTGGCAAGTGGATAACTCCAAATATGGGTGTTCGTGTCACCTATCAAGGTGGTCGATTGAGAAATTATCTTATTCAGAGACAGAGCTATCATTCAGTTCATGCAGATTTGCTTTTGGATATGATAACGCAAATCCGAGGATATGAGCCAGATAATCGGTGGAGTTTGATACCTTTCATTGGATGTGGTATTATTTATAATAAACAAACGGAACGACATCCTTTTGCTATGAATTATGGGGTTCTTAGTAAGCTCAGGCTCAATAAGACCTTGCTTTTAACATTTGAATTAGGTGGCGCTACTACTTTCCGGGATTTTGATGGGGTTGGAAACAAGAATAAGTTTGGCGATAACATGTTCCATTTAACAGCTGGATTATCATTCGCGATCGGTAAAAAAGGATGGAGGCGTGCCATTGACGCTCAACCTTATATTGATCAAAATGCCCAACTCATAGCTTCTAATCAAGAACTAACTCGCCATAATTCTGATTACCGGAATATTCATGATCAGGATATACGGATAATTAACGAAATGAAGAAGATTTTTGAGATAGAAGGCATTCTTGATAAATACAATGGCCTTTTTAAGCGGAAGAAAACAGATGATGCAAGCTCTCTTCAAAACAATGATTACCCGAAGAATGATTATGATGGGCTGAATTCATTAAGGGCAAGACTCCTTTCTTCAACTAACATGGATGAGGAAACAGGCAATACCTTCATTGACGCAAATGAAATTGGAGGAAAATTAATGGGGAATGATACGATAACTACTGGGAATTCTGATATATATAATGCTGATAATCTCTGTACTGGAAAAGAATATTTGAAACTGCTTTTTTCTGGAAAGGAGTGTATAGGTTCTCCTATCATGTTCTTCTTTATGGTCGATACAGACCAGCTTACAGACCCTTCCCAGCTAGCCAATGCGGATGAGCTTGCCCGTATATGTAAAAAATATAATCTCCGATTACGAGTAATCGGTACTGCCGATAGTGCAACAGGTGATGCAATACGAAATCAGAACCTGAGTATATGTCGTGCAGATTATATATCTGAAGAGCTTGTAAAACGGGGAGTTTCTCAGAATCGGATTACTAAAGTATGTAAAGGTGGGGTTAACGATTATCAGCCTATACAAGTAAACCGTTGTGCAAAGGTTGAACTTTTTTTTGATCCGGTTTTATCTGCTCAGAATAATATAAATAATTCAAGTAATAAATAGTTATAGGCTTTATGAGAGTAATTCCGGATTTTATAAAAAATATGATATTGCTGGGTAAGCTTCAGAAAGAAGGTTGGCGTATTATGGACATTGAGAATCCTACTGAAAGGCAACAACTGGCAGCGGTAAGAAACCATGTAAATTATATTGTATATATTAAAGAACCGACGGAAAAGGTTCAACTGGCAGTAGTGAAAGAATGGCCCTCCCTTTTGCAGTATATAAAAAATCCAACGGAGAAAGTGCAAAGAGAGGCTATAAAAAATAATGTAAGTAATATACAGTTTGTTGCTAAGCCGTCAGAAGAATTACAGGAAGAGGTGATTGGACGGGGAGCATATAATATCCGGTATATCAAGAATCCTTCTATAAAAACACAAATGGCGGTAGTAAACGAAAATGCTTATGTTATAACGAGTATTCGGGAGCCGGATGCTATGGTCTGTTTAGCAGCGGCAACTAAGGTCTGTAAAGGGGACATCGGAGATATTAATCCGGATGTAGATATTGTCGGAGAGGCAAAAAAACTATTTGCTCGACTTGATGTGATTAGTAATACGGCATATGAATATCGGTTAAATGCCAGTTATGCAGATAGCTATGAAGTGCGTGATTCTGAAATGAAAGAAGCGGATGCATGGGAGGAAAGACAGAATGCCAGAGCTATTCAGAAGTTTAAGAATGACGTTACAATTAATAAAATGCTACAGAGAATCTCTGACATTGAGATTTATCCTTCGGGTGATAGGAATATGTCTATCCGTTGCAGAATTGATGGAGTACAACAGATGGCAGTTAATCTTTCATGGAGAGATGCGGTAGAGTATAACGATTGGGGGGATGAGAAGCAATTGGCGGCGGATTATTTTAAGGATGCTTTGAATGAAAAGCAGGAGCTACATTCCTCTATAAGAAGATAGCGGAGTCGACTTTTTAATGAGTTAGAGATTTAGGTATGATATAGTAATTGAATGAAAACCTATTCCCGAATAGATGTGCCTTTGTTATTTTGTAAAATGCGGATGTGTAAATAAAATAGTCACAATGTCCCTACTGAAGATTAAAAATTTTGCTTTCCTTGAATATTGGGCAGAAGTAAATGGTATCAACCAACTTCTGTCCTATTTTTATATACATAGTATATACTTCTCATACTCAAAAAAATATCCCCTAAAGATTTGTAGAAGTCGAATGCTTACATTATTTTTGCGAACTTTTTCGATGCAGGGAAAGCAAAAAACGGAATGAAAAACACAGACTTACCACCTGTCTCCTTCTCCACATTCCCCCTTATTTAGATTAATATAGACGCGCAGTGATGCGCAGAAAGGAGAAATTATGAATTATAAATTTGAAGCTGAACATACGTTTTTTACATCCGATACACATTTTAGTCATGCGAATATTATTCATTTTTGTCATCGTCCGTTCAACGATGTGGATCACATGAATGAAGTATTGATTACCAACTGGAATAGGGTCGTGCAGCCTGAAGATACGGTCTTTCATTTGGGGGATTTTTGTTTGGGAGGTTCTGCCGAATGGACAAAAATACTCGATAGGTTGAATGGCAAGATTTGTCTGATCATGGGTAATCATGACCGAAAGAATATACGTCAAGGATATATGAGCCGGTTTGAGGCAGTGGCGGTGCAGATGCAAATTGAAATAAGAAAGCGTAGTATTTACCTGAACCACTATCCGTTCCTCTGTTATGGTGGCGCTTATCGGGATGTATGGCAACTCTTCGGGCATGTACATACCTGCCCCGATAGTACCGGAGTAGATACGCAGCGTCTCGGTATGCTTTTCCCTACGCAATACGATGTTGGAGTCGATAACAACAACTATACTCCCGTTTCATATGAGCAAGTACAAAAAATTATTCTGAAACAGATTGATCGAAATAAAGATGGGAAGAGTAAATCTCTCTATTCATCCTGACCGTATTGGTAGAAATGACGTGTAAAAGGCCGTTGTGAATTGACAATAAACTATATAATATGAATTTTAGTAGTAAAAAGATGTAATGTCTAACCGAAGCATAATTAGTGCAAGGCATGTTGTGCTTCATAACATTACATTTAATATGAGCAGATCAAGAAAGAAATTTCCTGCAGGCGTTTGCTGTTGTTGTAAGTCACAAAAGAGAGGAAAGAAAGTGGCATCAAAACGATTCAGAAGACGTGTGAGAATGTTGATTAGCCAGGGGAAGTATGAATGGTTGCCAACACATTCCATTGAATTGACCTCCCCTTGGGACTTAGGTGGTGATGGCAAAACTTATTATGGCTATCATCCGGATTGTGATTGGTATGTCAAGCTAATGCGTAAGTGAGTAAACCTTACTTAACAATGAATCAGCGTAGCAATACGCAGAAAGGAGAAATAACATGAGAAAGAGTCTAATACCTTATCGTATGGATGGCCATTCAGAAAGGTTATTATGAGCCTGCCTGCAGGTGACTTTTTAGAAACCAGAGTTATAAATGACAGGAGCCTTGAAGTGCGCCTCATGCTCCAATGCGGCATTGTCATTCACCGGTATTCTGCCCACCTCGGTGGTCGGTTCCACATGTCCTGCCATCTGCTGTGCCACATGCCATGCCTCATGCGGCAGGTGCTGTTCTTGTCCCGGAGCCACATGGATGTCTATACCTTGTATATAAGCCAATGCCTGAACGGTTGCCGGTTTATCCGAGTTATAATGTACCCGCACATCGTCCATTGTAAAACCAGACAGATTCTCGATACCTGTTTTCAGATTGTCTGGCATTCCGGTCTCATTTGGTTTCTGCCGGATAGTCACTGCCGCGTGGGATGAACAGAATCTTTCCGGCACAGAGGTATTCCTCTTGGAAGAGGTTACTCGACAGTCGGATATGACCGCTTTGGCAGAATAGCAGGACGTGTTGCTCCAGTCCGAGGGTGGAGCGTTTCGTACCCTTGGTGTAGAATACCGCCTGAAAGCTGCATTCGGACGATGGATTTTCAGGACAAATGGTTTTTCGTGATGGTCTGTTCATCGACTATATTTCTTTTATGTAATTATAGTTAGCCATCTTCGTATGGTGTTTCGTGGCGAATATTTATAATGCTATTCTTATTGAAAGATTCAGGTTTTTCCCATTCACGGATTATGACGGAAATATGACGTTGGGCGGTGTTGATGTCGTGCTGTATTTGGTGGATGGGTCTCGTGTCGGCTTTCACCTCTATCACACAGTTACGCTCATGCAACAAAGTGGCGGTCATGCTTCCTATGACCGCCATCAATGTCATGTATCCGAAGAGGATTTTACGCTGCATGATTAATTATTTATGTCTCATCCGTTCAATGCGATTATTGTGTTTATCAAGTCCGGCCCGGGAAAGTCGCACATAATAATACCTGCGTGTTTGATATCAGAACATGCGCATATATGATTTATAATCAAATTATTAGTTCCTTCAAATGCGATGCTGCATATACCGATAAAGCAACCTATACGTGGAAAATCAGGCCAATCGTTCTGCCAACCTGGTGTGGTCTTGCCTGTAAGCAATCGCGGTGCTCCATTCTGTGGACTTGACTGACCGCTTGCCACGAAATATGGAAAAGAACCTACTGACCCGGACAAGAAGTTGATATATATATTTGGCTTGTTGCCATTGGCATCTTTCAAGTGTACTTTAACTTTCTCCCATTTGGAATAGAGATCCCAATTCGTTCCCAGCTTGTAATCGTCTTGTATCTTCAATGTGTCTGAATTCCAGTTGATGCCATAACTTGTGCCAGCTTCAAAAGATTGAAGCATGACTATCTTGCCTCTTACTTCACCCAAAGTAGGATTTTCGTTTTTTTTATTGTATTCCCAGAAATACTTTCCGTAAGATTTCCAATAGGCATTACAGAAAACTTCACCGAACTTTGCGGACTCGGGGCCTCCTTCGTCGCCTATCCGCATAAGGACTGTCTCTTTGGGGTGTGTGTGAAGGAAGGTAATGACAGTATTCAGCACATCATTAAGATACATACCCTCAAACTGGATATTGTGGTATATAGCAAGTACACCTCCTACAACGCGACATCTGACATCCAGTGCACGTATGCCCGCATTGAGTTGTGTTTCGAGGGGTAATGTTTGGCAAGTCAAAATATCTCCGCCACGAAAAGCCATCGTATCATGAGTGCCGACCATTGAAATTTGTCTAATACAGGTATCGTCAGGAAGATTACTCATCCAATCCGGATTTCCTATACCTATTGTATCGTTGTGGTTATACCCATCAGGGCGACTGTCGTTGGTAGGCAAACTATCTGCAACTGTTAATTGTGGTGTCACTTGACATGAATCAACTTCTGGTAATTTGTTTTGTGTCATAATCTTGTTTTTAAATTTATTTTTTTATTGCTGCTGGTCTCAGTCTGTCCGCTTTTACCTTCACCGGAGCGAGTATTGCGGATTACAAGTCCTTCTTTATACTCATTGACTGTCAGCGTCGATTCTGTTGTTGCCGCATTATCCTCCTTTCTTTATGCGCGGGGTTTAGAAGTTTATAAATCAGGTTATTTTACCAATCCACCGGGACGGTAGAGGCTTTATGTTATCTTGCTTCGTACATATCCGTTAAGTTTAAAGTTATTACTCTGTTTGAAAAGCAACCACCTCGCAAGAAACGACCGCCTTTAATCTCAGCCTTATCCCAACGGATTTTCTTCCAAATCCCCGTCACCGCCATCCTCGCCGCCGGGCGTGGTGTCCTTCGTTTCGGGCGAGAGTTCTATCCACTCCAGCTCGTCGCTGTCCACGAGGGCACGGGTGTAGGTGCCGTTGGAGAGTTTGGAGCGTTCGGGGATGAACTCGATACGGACGGCTTTGACTTGCTTCTGGAAGTCGAAGTCGTTGAGGGATTTCACGCCGGTGGTGTCGAGTACGTAGCGGAAGTAGCCGAGGCCCTTGATGTGGACGCTTTTGCCCTGCGACATGCGGGTGTGCATCACGCCGGCGATGTCGCCGAGGACGGCTTGGACATCGGAGTTGCTTACGGTGGAAATCTTCGCCAGGTCTTTGGCGATGGTTTCCGTTTCCACAGGCTTGCCCTGTACGATAGCTTGGGGATAATAGATCCTCTGCTTTTTCTGATACGCTTTCTTCCAGTATGGCATAATCGTAAAAATTTAGTTCGTTGATACTATGGTTACTTATCTCTGTCTCACCTTGTGCTTCCCGAAGTGTCACTTCGGGAAGCACAAGGTGCCACTTCGAGAAAATAAGAAATTTGTCTACTAATTAAGTTTAACAACCTTACTTGATTCTACCTTTGCATCAATTTCGGGTGTTGTCACCTGTAAAATGGATCCAGCGCCTGAATGCCCTATATAATTGCTATATTGATTACCTCTGCGGACATTGACCTCAGAGTTGTTTTTTATAGTTATGTAAGAGTACGTGCCTAAGGCATTAACACCAATTCCAGCTCCGATAGCTGCACCTGACCTTTGGGGGGATTCCGTTCCGCATGCATAGACGATAGCATTATCAATTATTATGAATCCACACTTATTTTCTCTTGAACCACCTATCCCTGGAGAAAAAACTATGGGTTCACTATCATTACTACCATAAGCATTTACAGTCACGTTCTTGATATATATATTTCCGCAATTAGAACTATATCCACCAATACCAGCGCCTGCATCTCCTCCTATGGCGGTAAGCTTGTTACTATTTCGTTCGGCGGAAGTGATAGTGACCGTAGCATTTTCTGCCACCGATATGCCTGCGCCGTAAGAAGCGGTTATGTTGTTATTGCTTTGTACGTAGATGGTAGCTGTTTTTGCTACTTCTATTCCGTTACCGCTGCTTACGTTAATGTTTACCCCGTCAAGATACACCTTAGTATTTTCAGCGTTTACCTTAATGCCGTAGTTGTTGGTGTTACTTCCGCTTTGAGTGAAATAATAAATTCCCTCATTCGTGATTTCATAAGTTTCCGCCTGCTTTGACAGGTCAACCTCCGTTGTGCCGTTCTTTTGCAGTCTGAGCGTTACGGTATGAAGGTTGGCGGCAGTAGGGTTCATGTTGTCATTCAAGCTAACCTGAACGCTTGTACCTCCTCCCAAGGTTACAGTAAAAGCATTGCCTTTTGTCAGCGTACCTGTGGGAACATTTGCCTCGAAGCAAGGCTGGCCATTGGCGATAGTGGGGTGCATCGCAATGGTGTTTGCGGTACCGGAAGCAGTTATTTCCCCGTTGGCAACGGTGCATGATGCCGGATAGCTGTTCATCGTTATGCCCATGGCGTTTCCCTCGTAGGCCGTGCCCCGGAGATAGACGCGCACTTTGGATAACTGGTGCTTAAAATTCAAAGCAACGGGACTACTACTGTATGCGGTGGTTGCCTCGGCTCGCAGCACATACGCCAAACCTTTGGATTGGTTGCTGAGGTCTACAGTACCATTCGTGGTGGCAGACGGGGAAATGTACCAAGCCGTGACTTTGCCGCTTTGGGTAGTGCTGTGCCAGTAGATGGGTGTGACGGCTTCCACCGTACCGTCATTCTTGATGCGGTACTTGCCTACGTCGTCATAGCCATCAAATTTCACATAGAACACGTCGCCTGTCTCCCATACGCTGCTATTGTCATCGGTTTTTTCCGAAACTCGTGTCCACGGCTGTTCACTGCTCTCCACGCTCATTGCCACCGATGCTATCTGCAACGGATATTTACCTTCGGGCAGGGCATCCGGGTCTGTCGCCTCGTCTTTCGTGCAGGCGGCGAGGAGCAGGAGCGATGCCCCGAAAATCAGTCTTGATAAAATCTTCTTGTTCATATCGTTTCTTTTATTGTTCTTATCATGTGCCACCGGCAGCTGCGACGCTGCCAGTGCTACCTTTATAGGATTACACACTCCGGGCTTACGCACTGAATGCCCGGCGGTGGCTGTTCCATTCCGGTCAGAGTACTACCCGCTCAATTTTTACCAGTTTCGGCTCTCCTGCCAGCGGAGCATAAATCTTCACGATGGCGGGGAACTTGCCCGGTTCGGCGGTCAGCGGATTTCCGTAACAGAAGAAACGGTAGTTGGTGCCGTTCACCACCTGCTTGGCAACTTTTTCTGGGGTGTATTCCACACCGACAAGTCCTTTCATGGCTTCCTCGAATACCTTGCGGTCTTCTTCCGTCAGTTCGTCAAAAGGAGACCAGCCTCCGGGTATTACAACGACATCGTCACTTGCCGCTTCTACATGGAACGGAAGCACCTGTTCGTAAATAGCGTCACTCAAATCGAAACTGCGGAAGCGTGCCAGCTGGATCGCTGCTTCTCCGGGACGCAGGAACTGGAACGTGAAACGCTGGATTTTAGGACCGCCGCATACCCCCGCGTCCATCGGGATTACTTCACTGCTCAACAGAGCTACTTCTCCGGTCAGACGAACCGGTGCATAACAATAACCTGTACCGCCCATGACGATACGCTCGATTGTAAAGATTTCACCTACTTTCATAAGGCAATTGTGTTTTGATAAATAGTAAATTAATTCAGGTTCTAAGAGCCGGATTGCCCGGCTTTGATTCAGAGGTGATTCTCAAGAATGTTACTCCCGAAAATCGGAACGGTTCAATCTATATTCTGCCCGAATTTTCTGTTCTGTACAGAGAATAAGGGACATGATGCGTATGATATGGCGGAGATGCCTCCGGCGGTCTCGCGCTCCACGTTCAGTAGGGAGACGACCATCTTACCCGGGCGTTTTTCGCTGCCGTTGCCCGGAGTTTCCGCTCCGTGTCCGTTGTCGATAAGGATCTTCATTGTTTTAGTTTTTTATCGTTATTCTTCCTATTTATTCCACTCCGTTTTTATAAGCCTTATTATTGATTACCACACCTTCCCATGGGCCGGTGCCGTTTTGGTTCAAAATGGACGGAGTATAACTCTTGCCGTGTGAACCCTTGCCTATCCGTTGCGCATACTCGCAATTAGTCGGATTCGCTGTACCGCCAGTAGTCAATTTGGACAAGAAAGTTTCAAGATTATCTGTGGTAATGGTTATCTGTCCTGCCTTATAATCAGGGCTAGTATCTTTCGCACTTTGTGTAAACGGCAAACCGATGGCAGATGCATAGTTCCCTGCTTTAGCCGTCACATCGGAGTTGGTAATGGTAATCTTGCCGATAGACGGTTGAGTGGTATTTCCATATCCCATACCGATTCCCGGCGAATAACCTCCGCCATTGGCAGTGATGACTGCATCTGTAATGGTGATGTCTCCGCAATTCCCGCTGCCTGACGAACCGATACCTGCACCGCCAAAATAGAGAAGTCCATCTCCTCCAGTGGCATTAATCTTAACATTGTTGATAGAGATATTACCAGCGGTCGCCCCGCTTAATGGCGAACCGATACCTGCGCCGCCATTGCCGCCGTTGGCAGTCAGCACATCTTCCGTGCTGTTGCCCTTGATGGTGACAGTCGCACCGTTGGACACGGCAATGCCGGAGTCCGTGGTAGAAACTATCTTGTTGCCTGCACCTTGTATGATAAGCGTCGGACTGCCACCGGTAATATTAATGCCGCCCGTTGTCGTAGCTTTAATATTCACATTCTCCAAATATACGGTTGGGCTTCCGTTGCTTATGGTGATGGTATTCGGCGTTTCCTTCCCGTTACCTTGAATACGGTAAACTCCATCGTCGTTTATTGTGGCAGGTTTCGTTGAAAGGTCTATTATCTCCGGCAACGTCACGCTGCCCGAACCGCTTTCGCCTGTTGTCCAGTTGATGTTTTCTACACTAACATCCAGTCTCTTTGCGTCTACTGTGATATTGAACGTACATGCATAATTAGCCTTCGCAACGATATTTTCCGGGTTTGTTGATCCCTCAGCCTTTACAGTCCATCCATAAGTGGTACTTCCTACCTTAATCTCAAGATACAATCCGGCAAGGTCCTGTGGTATCAGAAGTGCCTCATATTTATAAGAGGAATTCTCCTCCGACCGATGAAAGGTGATATGGTCGGATGGGAATGGATCCTTCGAATCCGCCTTTTTTAATTCAGTATTCCAGCCGACTTCAAACCTTCCTTCAAGGTATAATGTATGATTGGCGTCCCCTTTTTTCAGTGTCACTGATATGCCCTTATCGGCGTGCGTTTTGAGGTATTCGGATTCCTCAAGATTGACAACCACTTTTGCCACCTGATGTTTGAATTCCATTTTTCGGTTCCTATCCCTAAAGTGCATCGTCACATAACCAAGAAGGAAATCGCTTTGGGCGAAGTTCTCATACCTGTCCTGTGTAGGTGATACCTGCCAATTTCTTTGTTTACCAAGAAGGTGGTTGCCGGGGCTAAAGGCTTCAGATTCTTTATTTCCTGCACACCAACCGCGGATATACATCACTTCTTTCGAATCTGTCCAGTAGGGTTGTTCCTTGCTGTCCTTTAGTGAGAGTTTGCCATCTGTACTCACGGTATATCTCAGGGTATGAACCGTGTCCACTAAGACGTAGAGCTCGCCATCGTTCTCGCGGCGGACAATCTGCACGCATATCTCTTCGCCTCCTTCCCATGTTCCATTGCAAGTGCTGCGCGTGGCTGTTGCCACAGCGTCCAGTTCTGCAACGGTCAGCTCCAGCGGATATTTGCCCTCGGGCAATGCGGTGCTGTCATCGTCTGTGGCCTTGCTGCACGAAGCGGCCATCAAGGCTACGCTACACATGGCTACGGGCATCATCAGACGGCGGAGGTTCCGCCGGAAGGATGGCAATAATCTGTTTTTTTCATATCGCTTGTCTTTATTATTGTTTCACAATACGTCGGCAAGCGCTCTTGGGGAAAGGGAGGGTTGGAGAGGATTTTATTTGAGGTACTTCCGGTTTACGTCTTCCAGCACCTGCATCTGCCCGATGGCTATCCGGTTGAGCTGGACGAGGCGTTCGTGCTGCGGAAGTCCTTCGCTGATGAATACGGCGTTGAGGTTCTCCATATTCGAGAGGCAGATAAGCTCGTTCACCGAGGCATAGTCGCGCACGTTGCCTTTGAGGTCGGGATGGGCGTCGCGCCATTCGAGGGCGGTACAGCCGAACATGGCCACGTTCAGCACGTCGGCTTCGCTGGCATAGATGCGCTGCGCCTGCTGTGGGGTAACTTCCTCCGGAATAAGGTTCTGCCTGATGGCATCGGTGTGGATGCGGTAGTTTATCTTCGAGAGTTCACGCTTGGCGCTCCAGCCCAATTGGGCTTGTTCCTGCTCTTTGAGGCGCTGGAATTCTTCAATCAGATAAATTTTGAATGGTACGCTGATGGCTGAACCGAACTCAAACGCTATATCCTTGTGGGCGTACGTACCACCGTATTTTCCTTTTTTTACGATAACGCCTATGGCATCGGTCTTTTCTATCCATTCGGAAACACTCAGTACAAAACTTGGCAGTCCTGCCTCTGATTTAAAGTGGTCAAATTCGACCACTTTAAAACGGGGATTATGAACCATTTCCCATGTTCCGAGAAATTCGAGCGTATAGCGGTTACGTAACCAATTCTTTATAATATCCGCCGCACGACTTTCACTCTCCTTGGCGTTTGCCATGTCGGTGAGCGAAATGTAGTCTTTATCTTCGACTGTAACGACCGTTATTTCCTTTTTCTGAACAATAATTTTTGCCATCTTGTCTTCTTTGTTTAAAACCACCGGCAAAGATAGGCTTTCTGCTTTTAAATTCTCCTACAATCCAACACAATCTTTCAAAGAACGCTTGTTAATCAATCATTTGTGCCACCGACTGTTGCGACACAGTCGGCATGCTACCTTTATAGGGTGGGCATACGCCCCGGACTTACGCTTGCGGTGTCCGGCGGTGGCTGTTGCTCTTGTTCGCTGCCGGTTATCCCAGCGGATTTTCTTCTATGTTCCCGTCGGGACCGTCACTGCCGCCGCCTTGTGCGGGGTCCTGGTCTTTGGCGTCGGGCGAGAGCTCGATCCACTCCAGCTGGTCGCTGTCTACAAGGGCACGGGTGTAGGTGCCGTTGCTTGTCTTGGAGCGTTCGGGCACGAACTGCACGCGCACGGCCTGCACTTGTTTGTCGAAGTTGAAGTCGGCGAGGTTCTTCACGCCTTTCGTGTCGAGCACGTAGCGGAAGTAGCCCAGTCCCTTGATGTGGACGCTCTTGCCTTGCATCATGCGGGTGTGCATCACGCCGGAGATGTCGCCCAGTACGGCTTGGACGTCACTATTACTTACGGTGGAGATTTTGGCCAGATCTTTGGCGATGGTCTCCGTTTCTACGGGCTTGCCCTGCACGATGGCTTGGGGGAAGTAGACTTTGGTTCGGCTGCTGAATGCTTTTTTCCAGAATGGCATGATTTCGTTTCCTTTCTTTTTTTAATTGTTTCTTTGTTGATTATTCTAAATCTTCCGTCCGTTCTCCCGAAAGGCCGCTACAGGTATCTGTAGTGGGGTTGCTGACTCGGGCTTGCCGAGGTAGCTACCTTTAGGGTGTCGAGGTAGCTACCAAGTGGTGGTCGAGGTAGCTACCTTGATATCGGCTTGGTAGCTGGCTTTCGGGAGGCGGGGCGGATTGTTTGATTTTATTACACGATGGGGTTATTCCATTGTCGCGGTGCCTTGTACCGGGTTGCCCCCACCGATAGTCTCCCATTCTTTGATGGAAGAGGTTACGGTCAGTCCGGTCAGGTTCACGGTGATTTCGTACTTGTAGATTTTGCCGCTTTCCAATGTTAAATCCTCATTACTAGGAATGGTATAGTAGAGGTTTCCACCGGTAACCAGATGTACCATCATGAAATGCGTGCCTTTCGTTATGGTTTGCGGAACGACGATGGCAGAGGCGGTAAGTGTCGGTGTGGCATCAGTGGGATAGGTGGCGGCGGTGATGTCTGTTTTTGTACCTGATGCAGTGCCGATGGTTCCGTTGTTAAGAGTAAGGGAAGTAGTCGGCGACACTTGCAGTATCGTTAAGGTAGCTCCCTTGAAATCATCAGCTGTCAGTCCGTCACCGGGCTTCAATGTCACCTGTACCTTTGATAGCAAGTGCTTGAAGGTGACGTTTACATTCTCCTTGGTACGGGATACGGGGTTGGCGGTTACGTATTCGGTTGTGCTTCCGTCTTTCGGCTTCATCGGCTGTCCCCAAAGGAGGTCGCTGGCTAAGTAGTCGGCATTCGTGCTTTGGTTTTCCTTTACCGTGAAGGAATAGGTGTCGTTGAGTGCAAGGTCTGCTTTGTAAGGAGCGTATGCGTAGATGTTCACGCCGTTGCCGCTTTGCGGATAATAGACGGTAGTACCGTCAAAGCTCCCGCTACCAGTGGCTGTATAACTCAGGTTCTGCGTATAGGTAGTGGCGGGATTTTCGTTTACAGCCTCATTGATAAAGAAGCCTACGTTTACGCCACTTGCTATCTGCTCTGCCTGCAATTCGGCTGCAATGCTGCGTGATTCGGCTTTCTGCACCGCCAGTCCGCTACTCAGCCGGATTTCTCCTGCCCAGTTGTCACTCTCATCGTCATTGCCGCACGCTGCCAGCATCGTTGCTGCGACAGCCATCATCATCATAAATTTTACTTTCATTGTTTTTAGTACATTTAGAAATTAGAAAAATAATATTGTTCTGTTTTTAGTTTCTCTTGTATTCCGGTTACTGCAGATTTTGTCTTCCGGTCTTTGTAACCGATTTCCGTTATTGATTTCCGCAACCGGTGGTGCGGCACATTATTCCGCGCTGCCCGTCTCGCCTCCTTCACCGTTACCTTCGCCCCACGGTTCGATGGTGGACGTTACGCCAAGACCTATCTTGTTGACGGTGATGGTGTAGAGGTATTTCCTGCCTGCCTCGAACTTTTGTGATTTTTCAGCCTTGTTTACGGTAAAGGTGAACGTTACGGTCTCGCTCAATGCAGGAACAATGAATTTCATATCCATATTTGCTGTACTTGCTGCCGGGAATACGATAGCCTCGTACTTGCTGCCGTCCGAGGCGGTGCAGAACTCAATATTCTGCAAGGGCTTCTCTTCCGTGGCGTCATCAGCTGTGGCTTTCGCATCCTCTGCCAGCACATTGAACGTACCGGTGAGGGGCTGGTTGGTCAGTGTCACCTTGGTTCCTGCCAGGCTCACGCCCTCCATGCCGGTTCCCGCCTCGATGTTGATTTCTATTTTCACCAGCTTGTGACTGAACCGGAAGGCTACGCTTGCATCGTCTTTGTGCTTGCCCGTCACCTTCGTGCTCCGCATCAGGTCGATGTCTTTCTGCGGGGTCTGGCTGCCGAGGTTCACGGTGTAAGTGCCGTCCGCCGTCACGTCTGTCCGGTGCGGGTAGTAGGCGATGAAGTCGCGTGTGCTGCCGTCCGTCGGGAAGTAGATGATGTCGCCCCCGGTTGCGGAGAATGTGCCGCCGGCGGTGGCATCGGTCGTGGTGTACTTCTTGTTGGAGGCTTCGGCATCCGCGCCGTTCAGCATGTAGATGCCGATGGCGTCATCCTTGTTCCAACGGTCGTCGTAGGCACGCGTCTGTATGCCTGCGCTCACTTGCAGGGGCACACGTCCGTCGGTGTCCGTTCCTGCGGTTTCGTTCTCGTTGCCGCATCCGCACATCAGGAATGTGGCGGCACAGAGTGCTGTGCCGATTCGCTTGCCGGAAAATGTCCCGGCTCTTGTGAAGTCTTTCTTCTTCATCTTTTTTTTGATATGTTTTTGTTTATACTCTATCACCCTTTATTCTACGCTGTTTTCTCTTATCTTGTTAATGTATGCCGATGTCGCCGTTGTCCACTACCGTCCAGTCCTCGATGCTGCCGGTAAATCCGGCTTCGATGGGCAGGCGCAGGCTGCTTGTCAGGGTCAGGGTCTCCATGTTGCCACCCGTACTGAAATTCCGTAACTGTTCGGTCAGGTCGTCCGTTGCGGAGTGACGGTCACCGTTCTTCAGCTTGACGTCCAGCGTCAGCAGTTGCCGTTCCGTGGGCACTACACCCAGCAGGCGCATGGTGGTTGCCAATACCGGATCTCCGTCCGCATCGGGTGTCTGCACCGTCCAGGCCGGAACCACGGTTCGCCCCTCCGTGGAGGTGATGCTTCCGGTCGAGAGGTCGATAGACGAGGCAATGCCCGTCAGCGTGACTTCCATTACGGCAATGCGCTGCACGTCTTCGGTGGCTATTGTCAGCTGCAACTTCAGGCGGCGTATGCGCTGGCGCATCGGGACGGTTATCCGCAGCGTGTCGTCTTTGGATATATTCACCGTTTCCGCAGCCGAGAACAGATAGTCGGGCTCGGCATTCAGCGTGCCGTTTTCGAGGGTGCCCACCGTGGCGATATTGCCGTCGATGGTGAAACCTTTCGGCTCGTTGTAGACCAGTAGCGAATGGATGCCGGGAGTGAACA
>ULMJ01022700.1_pt1 | contig 35551 bp, 47 predicted proteins | sample 1951641 | NCBI WGS metagenome assembly ULMJ01 (sample SAMEA4835550, study PRJEB28245) | human gut metagenome | biome: gut microbiome; material: fecal sample | place: Denmark | collected 2008 | reverse complement strand
CGCATCCCACACTTTTGCGTCGTCTGCATCATCAACAAAGCAGCACTCAATCAAAAGTGCCCTTGACTTTGTATTCGCAAGCACATAAAGACTTTTACTGTATTTTGTTCCGCGATTATGGATGCCTAATTCTGCTGCAATCGATTCACAGATTCTATCCGAGATCTCTTTTGTTGCTGTGTCATAGTTATATGTTTCCACTCCGCCTGTTTTTCCGTCTCCAGTACCGTCTTTTCTGCCAGAGTTTAAATGGATACTCACATCCAAATCTACGCTGTGTTGGTTGCATTTCGCTACAACTTTGCTTAAGCACCCACTTGCGGTGGTATTTTCGTCGCAGGTGCAGTCGTAGACTGTATTTCCCTCTGCTCTTAACAGACGGATAACTTCGTTTTTTACGATTCTATCTTCCACAGATTCCTGTAAAATGCCAACTGCTCCACTTGCTCCTTTTCCCTGTGGACAATGCCCAGCGTGTACGTTATATGTTCCCATAATAAAATCCCCTTTCTTTCCGCAAAAAAAGAGAGCCCATCCCAAAGCTCTCAAAAATTATTTTTCCCGATACTGTAACAATTGCATTAGATATGTCCCTTCCAAATTTGTTTCATCTTTATCTAGTTTTCTTTTCCCAAATGGTACGAAATTATTCTTTTCATAAAATTGTATCAACTTTTCTTTCTCTTCACATTCCAAGTAAAAAAATTTTCCGCCAATTTCACGCTGTATATTTCGTATCCGATCAATCGACATTTGAAGAATCTCACTGCCTGAAATTAAAGTATCATTTCCCTTATCAAAATTCTTTCCGAGCTGAGCAATAAGTGGCGCTGATATAATATACTCTCCTGTTGAAACGTCATATGTACCGTGTTGCCTCACTCTTGAAAATAATTTATTACTCAACTGTTTTTTATTTACCGAAAAATGCTTCATGGCTATTGTGTAATATCCTATAAACTCTTTTTCAGCTCCTTCTTGCCAATATATCAGATAAGTTTGAGCAAATCCTCTCTTAGAAAATTCAATCGCTTTTGTTCTGCAAAAATCTTGTACATCTTCATTTAAAGGACAAACAAAAGAGGAGAGTATCTTTTTTGTTCTCTCCTCTCCCAATTGTTCCAGTATACTACTCAAATTAAACTGCTTAAACTCTGACATCTTTCTACATATCAAAGAACTCTTTGATTTTATCTCCTGTAATTTCTGTACATTTTCTCGTATATTCCACATCTTCTTTCGGGGCATTTTTCGATTTTTCAAATGCTTCTATGAAATCGCGGGCAGTTTTATTATCTCTTATATTGATTGTCTTTAAGATACTTTTTGTTGCCATGACAATCCCACTCCCTTCTTTTGAATAAATGTTGTTATTATTTTTCTTATATTATAACAAATACATACCTCATTTTTCAACTAAAAGATGGAAATAAACACATTTTCTTTACATATTGATGATTTCCTTTTGCAAAATTCAAATTTTTATCGCTTTATACTTGAATTATTTAGGTTCTGTATATGTAAGTGCCTGTGTGCTGTCTTTCATCCCTCTTGTTGTATGATCAGTTACAACACCTAAGATTACAAGCACTGTAAATACTGCATTTACAACCACAATCAACCTATTCCCAAGTTCGTTTAAATCTAATGTGTACCCAAATACTGCTGCTACTGCTTGTACTAATAGCAGTACCGCCGGAATAATTGCAAGCCAAAACTGCTTGTTTTTTAATCGTACTTCCCAGTTAATCTTTCTTGTCATTTTTCATTTCCTCCTAAAAAATCATTGAAATTAAATAGCCAGCTAACGCCGAGATAATTGTCGTAATTACCAATTCTCAACGCTGTGCCGGCTTTCTTTTTAATTCTGCTACGTCTTCATTCAATCTTTCGATTGCTTTGTTTGTGTGATGCATCTCTTTCGTAAGACCAACCATCTCATTTGCGAGTTGGTGTACCGAATCCACAATCTTTTCCACATCATTCATCCGATGTTTTAAAGACCCGATTTCATTCCTATGATCCGCAAGAGTTACTTCTACTTCTGTTTCATTCATATTTCCCTCCAAATATTTATTGCAAAATAAAAAGACCATTATGGTCCTGCTCTGATCTCCATGCCATTCAACTCCATTATTGACCTATCATCTTTTGCACTGCCTCTTTCCATCTTTTTGGTACATCCTCAATTGTGATCGTTCCATCTTTTATTTTCATAACATAAAACAACACCATTATGCTTCACCTCCTATCATCCCTGCCATCTCCATAATTGCTCCATCCCGTACACTTTGTCCTTTCTCCAAAATATCCAGTCTCTTTTCCTCTTCTGTTTTTTCACGGATTGCGAATGTTGCCTCCACTTTTTCATTCACAACATTAACCTGAAATAATGGATATTCTAATCTCATGTCGGTGTAATTTCCAGTTATATTTTCCTCTGACTTAAATTGTACTGCATCCAGATTTCCCTCTTTTAAAATAGCAGATGCAATCGGGTCTAAATCTTTAAATTGCTCTACGACAGCCGTAATAGCATTAAGGCTTGCTCCTTCTTTAATTGTAATCTCTGTTTTGTCTGTTAAAATCATTTTATCCATACTGTTTTAGTCTCCTTTTCTTTTTATTTCTACTTCCACTTACCTGCTACATATACATCAATGTATGTAGCCTTTTGCTTATCTGATCCAAGTTGAACAATATATCCATCAATAGCCTGTTTACTCACACTTACGGATGGGCGCGCCGCCCAAACTATACCGTTATTCATCGCACTTGTTTGGATATTTAACACTTCTGTTGCTGTTATTCCAAATGCTAAATTCGTATATTTTGCGTGATATAATCCTGTTGTTCCAATCTGAACGAATGAAAAGTCTTGATTCTTAATAGTTACCTTCCCAAATGATTCAAAAAAACCATTTTCATATTTCTTTATGTATCCATTTGTAAATTTAACCATTTCAAAATTTGTTTTGCTCTTTAGCTCACTAATTTTCTCGTCCAACGCCTTCCCCTGCCTTGCATCTAGTGCATACCCTGCAACTGTAGTAGTCAGGTTGCTTATCACCTTCGATGTATCCAATTTTTGTGCTAATGCGTCTTTAATTGGTTTCACACCATTTTTATAAAACCGATTCAGAAGGTTTGTTGTGATTACCTTCATATATCCTCACCTCCCCTCTACGCAAATGTTCCTGCGATTATTTTATCAATATCGGATTCTGTTGCTTCTTCTACAGTTGTCCCTGTTGGCGGTGACTGCCACGTTCCATCACCCCTCAAAAACTTATCCTGTGACCCTACTCCCGGTGCTGGCACTAGTCCTGCCTTTCCTGCCACAGATTGTGTTGCCCCAGTCATATTGGAGTATGTTGTATTGTTATCATTTCCCCATACTGCGGTACCATCAGCAGACCACTTTAAAAACTGCCCAGCAGATCCACCTGCCGGAATATGCTTATTCCCGGACGTTGTTGGATGCGTATAAGCATTTGCACCTGACGCGATTCCTGCTAGTTTTTGTTTTTCTGCTGCGGTGTAGTCATTCGACGACAGCCCTTTCCCACTTTCTTTCTTTACAAACTTCTCTGTGATTTTTCCCGAAAACTTCGTTGCAAACGAAGTTAAGTTTTCTAATGTTATGTATTTCATTTTTTCCTTACCTCCTTAAATAACTGGTCAATGATATCCTGTATTTCCTGTTCCGTAGCATCCATTTCTTCCTCACTTTCCGTATAGGTTCCTCCTATGATCGCATCGATGTCTTCTTTCGTACCTGTTTCAAAAATGCTGCCCTGCTCATCTTCATCCACATAAGTCCCCTCAATGATCCTGTCAATATCCACATCTGTTGCCACATGATACAGGTCTTTTAAGAGTTGCTGAATCTCCAATAACAATTTTCCGTTTTCTGTGGAATCAAGTATATCCTTGATATTCTTAAATTCCTCGGTAATTTTCTGTATTGCAGCCTGCACAGCTGTTACGGCTTCTGAAGTCTTTGCCTTTGCATCGTCTCCTTGGGTCTTCGCATAGCTCCCCTGCTCCTTTGCATAGTCTCCCTGTACCTTCGCATATTCTCCCTGCTCAACTGTATGATCCAGCTTTTTCATTGCCTCTATGCAGACTAGTTCGGCAATGTCTGCATAAGTCCTTCGGACATCCTCCCCATAATATGCTTGGCGAAATTCCTGTATCAGTCCTCTTATCTTCTCTTCCAATGTCATCTCATTTCTGTGCCTCCTTCCGGTTTTTCTAACTTATCCAGCCGTTCCAAAACTTTTGCCAACCTATTTTCAATATCAGCTATACTGTCTCTCAAAACTCGTGTATCCTCTTCAAATTGCGTAAGTTTGCCTTTTATCTCATCTATATCTGTTTTTGTCTCCCCAGTCCCTAATTCGATTGTCTGGACTTTTTCATCCACCTTTTTCAGATAGCTGTCTGTACTTTCCACCTTTTGCGAGAGTTCTTTTATGCCACCTTTAATCACTTCAACAGATTCATTTTTACTCGCTTGCCCCTCTACCTGCCTCTGTAATGCTGCCTGTTTTTCTGTTAATGCAGTCACACTGTCTCCAAGATTGATCTTGTCCTTTGACGGATCTAAAATGTCATACTCCCTTTTCGATACAAGCATATATTTATCAAGTCCGTGCGGTTTCGATACGGTATGAACCATGTCTCCAAGTTTTATCCGGTCAATATCCACATCTGCAAGGTGCAGATCTATTGCAGTCAGCTCTATGGTTGCGGTCAGGTTCCTTGCATTCTTTAAAAATTCCTCTCCTTTTGTTTTCAGATTCGCCGGTACTGTCACATCCTCAAACACTTCTGTCCGCGTGATTCTTCCATAGAGAGTAATTGCTTCTTTGTCCTCAATATAATCTTTTCCATTGTTTACCGACGCAATGGTAAGTCTCCCTCCACCCTGCTCTTCGTCCAAAGATTTGCCAAGCGGAATAAGTACCGTTGCAATCTCTGCCGCGCTTATATACTCCGTCAAATCCAGTATGTTTTCTCCAAACCGGATTGTCTGTAGGGATGTGCGGTCATAGCTTTCTAAGTAGTCCAGATACCGGATACCTTTTTGCTTGCGGATACGCAAATATCCACCATTGCTGGCAACCAGCTTGTCGAGAATCGTATTTAAAGTATCCGTATACTGATTATCTTCCCTTGCATCGTAATTCATCGTTTTTTTCTCTACGATTCCAAGAGTAAACCGTTTCTCCTCCTCCACTTGGCTGTTGTGCTGGGTAATCTTATCCTGTAGATAACTTTCTGGGGTCAGGTCATGGTATTCCTTCGGACGCTGGATACTATCTAGCATATAGGCAAGCGTTCCTTCGCACGTATACGTCACACATCCGTACATGTCCGTCTCAGAATCTGTCACCCTTCCCTCAAATAAGGATTCTTCGCCCTCGAATACTTCTATCTTTGAAATCATCCTCCCTATCTTTCCCACCATCGGATGCGGGGGCGGAAGGGAAAACACAAATTCCCCAGTCTTATTTAGTCCAACCCTTACTTTTCCTGACAGTATAGCCAATTCTTCGTCTCTTGGGTCGTACAACAATTCCCCATCACAATAAATCCTGTACATTATAAACTCGCCCCCCTGTAGTCCACACTGACCGTTCCTTTTCCTTGAAATGTCAGGATATGTTCCCCTGCCCCCAACTGTAAATCCATTACTTTACTTTTCCCCTTTGGGAGCGTGTAAGAAATGCTGTGGTATTCCAAAACCATGCTTTCAGAGCACTCAAAAACCGGGACAACCTTTTTCCGCCGCCCCGGTATCATAAGTACCATTGTTCCATTTACTTGCAAATCTCTATAATCGCGTATAATTCCATCTTCAAAACAGAAGGTGTCCCACACCCACGGCTCCAAGCTTCCGTAACGCTCATATTTGTATGGTTCTGCATCAACAAGAATCTCTATTTCACAACTACTTTCCAACGTCTCTTTCTTAGTGTTTACTGTGACAACTCCATAGTAAACAAAATCCGGTCGATTATCAGGGATGATGCCACATAATTGTCCGTGAAGGTCGTTCTCTATCTTATCAGCCACAATATCCCATTTGGTATAATCACCTTCGTACTCAAAAGCAAATCCCATTGTGCGGTTCTCATACTGAACATCATCTCCCGTTAAAAATTTTGTCAAATCCAACTTGCCATTCCTAGCCGGTATTTCTACACTATACCTTTTTTCTTTTGGGGATTCGATTACAAAAGGTGCCATCCATTTCAAACCATAATCTTTCCAACTATGCTTTCCGTTAAATGTCACTCCATAAATTTCTCTGGTCATATTGTACGCCTCCTTGCCTTCATATTCGCAACCGCAAGCCTGTTATCAATCGTTTCTGTGGTCAGTCGCCCTACTCTTTCACCATACATTTCCATTTTTAAGTCCGATTTTACCAAAGCATCCACAATTAATCCGCTGGCAGATTTTGCAAATTCTCTGCCAATTTTTTCAAGATCATCGTCAGACATTTTTACTTGCATCTGTTCTCTTCTTTGAGAAACATTCAGTTTTCCTTCGATTTCAGAAATGATTTTTTCAGATACATTCAATTGCTTTTGGTTTACCACAGAATATACTTCCTGCATCGTAGAAGGTATATCAATGCCCTTCATCTTCTCGTGCAGCTCATCCAAGTTAAGTGATTTCAAAGCCGTGTCTGTCAGCTGTGCTGATGTCTTTCCAACAAAGTCTTTCTTATTATCGATACCAAGAGCATATCCATCTCCATAATCCTCTCCAAGATACATGGATTCTTTCGCCGGAGAATTAGAATTTTGTGTCTGTCGCGTTTTTTCTAGTGCCGCATTTACAATTTTTTGTGCTGCTGTCGAAACTGCGCTAACTGTTCCAAGTATTCCATTCGCATATCCTGTTCCAAAGTCACTACCTAATACAGCTCCCCTATATCCCAAATTGTAAGAATCTGCAACTTTTTCAGGTTCGCTTATTACTTCGTTTGCTGACATATTCACATCACTTTTTTTACTACTAAGACTTTTAGCTAATCCATCTCCTGAATCAATACCTAGTTTCCGCAATGCCGAGATTATTTCTTCACGCTTTTGCCCCTCTGCATTTTGCAATTCAGAAAGTAACTGAATCCCTTCTGCCTGCACAGCTGGTTCTTTACCTGAAATTGCTCCAATCAAACTATCCACAGAATCAATTCCTAGATTCGCCAAAAGTGCTTTTATTTCTCCCTCTTTTAATACTTTCCCCTCACTAATTTGATTGAGCATCTCTAACGTCTTTGTCCGAACATCTGGTGTTTTGCTACTCAACGCATCAATCATGGACTGCGTTACTGTAATTCCAAGATTGCCCAGTGCAGTCGAAATTTCCGGCAAGGCTGATTCTGACGCTCTTTTTAACTCGTCTTTCGCACGACTAACCATTTCATTTGCCTGATCTACCATCTCCTGTGTTACTCCTGGAGTTCCATCCTCTACAGCCTGCTTCAACTCTTCGTAATGAGTCTCCATATTTTCTACTTGCTTTTCAAGTGACGCTCTTGTGCCAGTTTCAGCAGTAATAAAGGAGTTTTGTATATTCTGCATTGCAATTTCTATCGCTGCTGCATCATTAGATAAGATTGCAGCTGACAAACCTTCGTAATTTTTAATCGTAGTAACATACCCTACATAAGTTGATTCATTTTTTTCAACAGCCTTCTTTGCTTTTTCGTATGATTCTTTCGCTTCCTCATTTTTTCGTATAATACTGTCACAAGCATCTAAATGATCTTTTGCAGCTTCAGGACTAGATTTTAAAAGCTCATAATAAAGCTCCATCGCCTCATCTGCTTTTTTCTTTGTTTCACCATATGTTTTCTCGGTTTCGCTTAAATCTTTTAATGATTTTTGATAATTCGATAATATTTTATTTCTTTTTTTTACGGCTGTTTTATATGCTTCTTCATTAGCAGTCAATATAGCTTCAGCTTTTTTCTTTTCGATAAGTTTATCAATTGAGTCACCAAGTTCTTCATTTGACTTGACAATTTCCCAAATCTTGTCTTTTTCCATTCCAAGAGCACTAGATAACTCATTTACAATAAAATTAGCTCGCTCTTCGTATCCCTCTTTTACTTTTCCACTAGAATCAATTAACCCTTTTAGTTCCTCATTCAATTCTGAGTAATGACCATACTCCGCTTGCACACTTGCCATCGACTCTTGTCTTTGCTTATCCATTTCTGCATATGCTTCAGCATTTTTATGAGCCTGTTCGATATTTTTCCTCTGTTCCTCAGTTAGTTTCACTGTGGAATCCTTTGATTTGTCAGCCATAAGTGCGTATACTCCAATTCCAGCAGCCAAAGCACTGACAGCTGTAAGCAATATACCCATTGGATTCGCATTCATAACTGTATTCCACACCTTTTGTGCGGCAGTCGCAACTTTTACCTTCCCTGTGAACACCCCTAGAACCGCCTGTCCAGCTGTTAGTTCCACAGTGTACGCCCTTCCGGTATATTTCGCCGCCTCCTGTTGGATAGTATAAGTAGCAAGAGCCGTTTTTGCTTTCTTGTACCATCCTGAAACTGATTTAATTGACCCAGTCAGCTTTTCAATCTCTTTTCCTGCTGTCTTATATGCATCTTTACCTTTTACCGCTACCGTAAACGCAGTCGCTATAGGAATAACTGTTTCTAAATTTCTGCCAAGTAAATCTACTCCTTTTGTGAACGGAGGCAGCGCCACTTTTGCAACACTTGAAACACCTTTCCCGAAGTTTTCTATCGTAGTCGATACTGTTTTTACTGCATCTTTCAGACCACCATTTGAAAAAGATTCCTCTATTTCATCAATTGCATTTTTGACCGGTTCCCTTACCGATGCAGGCAAAAGTTCTGCCAGTCCTTCTGCTATCGTAGATGCTACCACTCCTGCAGAAGAAATCAATTGTTTTCGGTTGTCGTAAATACCACCCACAAATGCCTGTATAAACGTTACCGCTGAATCTACCATTTTCGGAGCTTGGTTTGCCACATCAACGGATAACTCAGCAAAGACATCGCCTGCTTCTTCTACTGCTCCTTTTAACCCTCCGTTTTCAAATGCATCTGTGATCTGATTAATGCTTTCAGATGCTGTATCAGCAGCACTTTTCAAATCGTCCGACATACTTTCATAGACTTTAATACCAAATGTCTCCGCTGCACCACCCACCTGTTCCAGTGATGCTTTTAAGTTGTCCTGCATTGTCTTTGCCATTTCAGCAGCCGCACCGTCACAGTTTTTATAACTCTCTGTCAGACTTGCAATTTTGTTCGACCCAGCTTGAACAAGTGCCAGCATCCCCGACAATGATTCCTGTCCGTACAGCGTTACAAGCGCATTATTGCGCTCCTTATCTGTAAGATTGGACATCTTTTCAGAAAGCATTTTGGTCTGTTCTGTCAATGAGATCATTTTTCCGTTTGAATCGAAAAATTCCACTCCCAACTTGTTCATGATTTCTTTCATATCATCAGTTGGTTTTGCCAAGCGTGATAACGCCCCCCTTAAGCTTGTACCAGCCTGACCGCCCTTGATACCTGCATCGGACATAATACCGATTGCCGCTGCGCATTCTTCCATACTGATTCCGAAATTATGCGCCACCGGAGCTGCATACTTCATAGCCTCTCCGGTATCCGCTACTGCTGCATTCGTATCTGCTGCATTTTTTGCCAATACATCGGCAACATGACCTGCCTGTTCAGCTTCTAGACCAAACCCACGCAAAGTAGAAGCTGCTATATCCGCACTTGATGCTAAGTCCTCTCCGGAAGATGCCGCCAAATCCAACATCCCCGGCATAGCTGCTATGATTTCATTCGTGTTAAATCCGGCAGATGCTAAGTTTTCCATACCTTCTGCAGCTTCACTTGCAGAAAACGCCGTACTCGCACCAAGCTCCATCGCCTGTTGTTTTAGTGCATCAAACTCCTTCCCGGTAGCTCCTGAAATAGCCTGCACACGGGACATTGCTGATTCAAACTCCGCCCCTGTCTTTATCGCATATCCGCCAACGGCAGAAATCGCACCACTTACTGCCGTAACTGCTGTAACAGTTCCCTTAAGTCCTGTACTCGCAATCTTACCGAATGTTTTCATTGCCTTTTGAGCGGCACTCGTGTCCAGGTCGGTTGTTATCTTTATGCTTCCGTCACTTGCCAATATCTATCACCTCCCATTAAAATTTTGCATAAAAAGAACACCTACCGTCTCCGATAGATGCTCTAATTACTGCGTTTAATTCTTTCTAACAACCTTCGCCTAAAAATCCTTTTATAAAATAATACAGTTTCCCAAGTTTGTTTTCATCTGCTATTTGTTCTATTGTTTCAATAATATATGTCTAGGCAAGAGTCAAGAGGTTTTTCAAAATTTCCACCCTACCTATGGAATTAAAATAAGACACAGCCTTTCGCCATGTCTTCCGGTACTTTTGGGGAGGTCAGGAACGTACCCTGACAGGACTTCTCCCCGATATTCAATTAGCTTCATATGTTCTCCTTAAAAATGCGCATAAGAAAACCACCTACCGAAGTAAGTGGCTTTGATTATTTAAGATTCAATTCTTCTTTTAATTCTCCAAGTGTATCTTCTGCTTTGTAAGTCTCACCCTCTTCAACGTGTGCACTACTTACACTCCTATATGCGTTAGATATTTCCATCAATACCAATGAGTCGCTTATGTTCTCCTCGTCAATTTCCTCTTTGATTTCTTCAGCTCTATCACTGATATCCTCTAATTTTTCGTAACAGGTATCTTGTGTCATCTTTCCTTGTATATAATCATCCAACGCATCACATGCCTCCACACCTAAATTATAAACATCCCAGCTTACATCAGAAGGTTTCCCTCCACATCCTACCAGAAATACACAACTCGTCGCTGCTACTAATACCATACTTAAAATTTTTCTCATTCTTGCCCTCCATATCTCATCTCACACCAAAAACCATTTTAAGTATATACCAGGAACTATACAAATGCAATAATTTCACTCACGCAATCTCTTTTCTACATATTCCTTCCAGCGATTATTTCTCTGTTCTAGTGTCATTTTCTTCTGACCATCCTTCCTGATCTGATAGAGTTTCTTCATCTCGTTATAAAACGCTCTCTGTTCCTTCGGCATGCCGGAAACACTTACTTGACGGTAGAACATGATTTTCCCCATCTTTGTGTTGTCATTTAGTGATTCAAACAAGGACAAGAATTTCCACCAGTGCATCTCTTCCTCTCCCAAATCAATCCCATACTGCTCTTTAAATGCACTATATATATACCTTGCATCTTGCACAAATGAGTAGGCTGGTTCTTTAGAACGATACCGCTTATAGCGCTCTTTCTTTTCCTCTTTCAGCTCTTCTTTCTCTCCGCCGCACTGATAAAACCACAATATTTTTTTTATTGCCTCATTAAGATCATTCGGAATTTGCGGATAATAAAGGAGAAGCATCTTCTCATACTTCTCCCTCTCATCCATGATTTCATTTTGCAAAAGCTCTTCCAACTGAATCCCAATCCGAAAATCGGTTCGTATTGGATATTTAACCCCTAATACCTCTACAGTATCTGGGAGTTTTCCAAACATCATGATTTCCTTCATGACACTTACCCCTTCTTTGCATCCCCTGTCAATGTTTGCATCTTGTCCTTTATCTGAGGGGTGACATAATTTTCATACAGATGCGTCATATCATCCAATGCATCGAGACAGGTTAATAAGTCAGTCTCTTCTCCAAGTATCTGTTTTGAAGAGCCCTCTCCAAACATACTGTCAATGTAATCAATCACCGCCTGACACTGCTCCCTGATTCCTTCCGCACCAGTTTCTAATGAGCCAGCATTTTTCATTCTTTCAATCGCATGGTTATATCCACACTCATACCTTTCTGCCACATCCGGATTCAACAAATCAGCACTCAGTTTCACCCCAAGAATTTCTACTTCTAGCATTCTCATCTTACGTTTTCTCCCTCTTCCGTTTTTCCTACTTTTGCCTTGCCAATTTGCGCGCTGTCAATCAAGGCGGCATCTTCCGCTGAATATATATACTTTGTCGGATTCGCACCGATCTTCTTGAATTCAATATCCACTGCTGATGACTCGCCAGCATTTCCGGATCCATCACTGTTTACAATGATTGAAACCTGACCTTTCTCACCTTTTCCATTCAGAATGTTAAAGTATACATACTCTACAACTACACCGTTTCCGGTTCCATACTTTTTCGCATGCGATAAGCAGAAGTCCTGTGCTTCATCTCCGATATATCTGTCTCCGGTAACAGTAAACGAACGCTGTGTACCTGTCTTCATTGTAGTTTGTCCTGCACGAATATATTGCTTGTCTTGTGTAACCGGATTCAACTGAGCATCCAATCCAGCGATTCCCATCTGTACAACTTCAAAATCTTTTGCCTTAACAACTTGATCTGCCCCTTCTTGTGTATTAATAGCAAATACATAGTCATCATTTGTTACCCATCCTTCATACTCTGGTTTCGGTGCATAATCTTTCATTAATTCACTTAGTTTCATTCTCTTATCTCTCCTTTTCAAAATAAAGAACCCGGCACTGTATCATGTACTGAGCCAAGTTCTCTTCTAAATTTACAGTTGCAAGGTTTGGCATATTTTGCAACGTCTCCACTGCCTTAATCTGACACTCATTTCCAAAGTCTGGTACATTTCCCTGTCTTTTTTGTTTATCAATCCAATCCATCAGCTCTTGTGCAGCATTCATAGCTTCCACATTTGTATCGTCCGAATCAGGCGAATAACGCCATGTCAGAAGAATTGTAAAACCATACTCTTTATCCGCCGCACGGACGTACCGTTTTACGATTTTCCCCGAATAATTCGTCAAAAAAGACACTGTTCCCGGTGAATCCTTTGCAAAATTAAAGAACGGACTACCTCCAGCCAGTTCTTGTACGCCTTTTTCAATAAATTGTATCATTGCTTCATGCCTTGTCATAATCCACCCCTTACATAAGCTTGTATTGCTTTCTCATAATCTTTTCCTCTTGCGATCATCATAGCCTTTTCCCAATGAGAAGTTGCAAGAGGATGTCTCGATTTACTATATTCTAGTGGTTTGTTTGTAAGTACCTTGCTTTCTCCTTTTGTTGCCCAAGGACTTCCCGTTATCCTTGATACCATGAGCATTCCTTCATGCTGGAATCTTGCATAAGGGGACAAATAATGAACTACTCCCTTATCCCCTTCTACATAAGTTCTCACGTTCCTTGCAAGAACCAAATTCTTTGCTGGTACATATGGATTCATAAGACGTTTCGCTTCATTCGCCATGAATAGCAATGTCCTGTCTCCTCCAGTTGCTTCTTTCGCAATTTTAGAAATCGGCTTATTCCACTTGAAATCCATTTTCACATTATCTAGCCTCCTAACCTGTAATGCTTTCCAGCTAATGCATGTGTATTGTCTGATATTGCAGTAATTCGGAAAGCCTCCGGCTTATATTTACTCAAAACCTGTGATGCCGTAAATGGTGTCGTTCCGGTTATCATATCGCTACATTCCCCTTTAATAACAATATCGTTTTCAGAAAGCGTGAAATACTGTTCTCTTTCTGTTTCCTCTAAACTGCACCACTCACGATAAGGCTTGTATTTCAAAGATTGCGGAATCCGTACTGTATAGCCATTCGCCATCTGTAGCCCTTTCCCATTCTCTTTCAAACCAATCACATTCTTGTAAAAGCAATTGTGAAGTACATGACAATACCATACATCTTTTTTATCAGGATTATCCCCTGCCTTTAAGCAATTATAAATAGTAATGGTCTCTTTATAATTGGGATTCACATATCCACCCCACAATACAACAGCCCTGTCGGCATCAACCATTCCTCAATGATTTCAAGAACTTTACCGGAAATAGCTAACTCTGACATATCTGTAGTTTTGTATGTTGCTGTCTCTCCGTCATTTCCATAACTTTGCAAAACCATACCATTCTCACTCTTTGCGGATTCGAATTGGTATAATTTTTCTGCAACAGCGCAACAACACATCTTTACTTCATCCGGTACTTCCTGTAATGCATCTGTCTTTCCAAATGCGCGTCTATTTATCTTTCTTGACGCCTGTGCAAGCCAATATTCAATCTCATCAATTGGTATTGTTGGCTCTTTTCCGGATAGATATTGATCCAGATAAAAGTTCTTATCTGCATAGATTGTCACTCTTATCACCCCCTACGAACTTGCCATAATGCCTGCCGTTTTCAGAGAATCCAACAATGCCTTAAATTCCGCTTTTGCTACATTCTCCCCTGCCGCCTCCGGTACCAATGCAGCCTGTTTTACAAGTCCTGCTTTTGATCTTGTTGCATTCAATGGAATTCCATTATTGACTGTCTCTACTCCTGTTTCCAAATTATTCATTTTTTCTTTTGTAATAACATCTCCATCATTCCATGTTGTTTTTGTATAAGCCATAATACTTACCTCCTATTTTAATTTAATTTTCCTACTTTTGCCTTACCAATTTCCCCGCTACCAATTAAGGCTGCATCAGGAGCGGGTACTATTCCCCCGCTTTGCATGAACAATAGATGCCAGCCAGCTTATTCTCATAGCAATGTGCATACAGATTATAGTTTCTGTACTTAAATACGTGAGAATCACCATCTTGATCCTGATCTGGACTGAAATATTTAACAAACTGTTCCATTGCAGAAACAACCGCTGATTTTTCCACACAAAGGAAGTTGATTTCTTTTCCGTCTGCTGCTTTTACAAATCCATACTCCGTTTTTCCATCTTTTAAATCAATCTTTGTGTACATTCTCGTCTGTGGCACTTTGATTACTTGGGAAAAGCGGTTTAACACACCTTTTGATTTGTACGATTCCATGTCGTCCAGCATGCCAAGAAGTGTTGGTGTAATAAACAAAATTCTGTTTCCTTCCACAACCTCGTTTTCATCCATTTCATTTGTACATGCGCGTAGAGCTTTTATTACCGCATCTCCTGTATCTAATGTCTCTTCTTTCTTTCCAATTCCTGCTGTCCCTGCAATCTTCGCAATTCTCGCCGCATCTGTCTCAGGTGCTACATGAAGTCTCATAAACTCTCCTGACAGCTTTGCAAATGGAAGTCCCAATGATTCCGCATTGTCCAAACGGTCAATTCTTAAATCCTGCGAACGTTCCTTATCGTATTTCACAGTTTCCCATGTCAAAGTTGTATTTCCCTTTGTGTATCCGCTTTTTCTGTCAAAATTTCCAAGAGCTGACATATCAAGTTTTGCAATCTTGATTTCTCCGTTTCCGCCTTTTTTCGCAACTGTTTCGTCTCCATCAAGTACCGATGTCTTTGCCTCTGCCTTGTACTTTTCATCTAACATTGGCAGATAAATTGTTGATAATTCAATGTTATTCATTCTCTTCTACCTCTCTTTTCTTATTTTTCTTCCGGCAATCCCATTGCTGCACGAATTGCTGTTGTCTGCTGATTTCCATTCTCTCCACCTGTTGGACCAGTTGGATGGTTGATAGGTTCATCTACGCCAAATAGAAAAGCATTTTCTTTTTTCACTGTTTCAAATGCGGCTGCAATATCAGCACCCTGATTCTGTGACTTTTTCAATGATTCCACATCTAAATACGGCATAACTGCTTTTAAAGCTCTTGCTCCTGCTTTTTTAGCTGCTTCCTGCAATTTCCCTGTAAATTCGTAATTCGCTTGAATATCAGCCTTTTCCTGCTCAGACTGTTCAAACTTTGTCTTGTACTCATTTACTTGCGCTTTCACATCCTCATAATCCTTGAATCCTTCAATTGTCTGATTCGCTGTGTCAAGCTGCTGTTTTGTTGTTTCTAATTCCTGCACCTTCGTATCAAATTCTGCTTTTGAAATATATCCTTTTAATGTTTCATTCCAAGAGGATACAATCTTCTCCGCCTGTTCTTCTGATACTCCTAGTGCAATCAACTCTTCTTTCTTCATTTTCTCGTACTCCTTTCTTCCGTTCTTTTACGTCTATCGGAAAAAGACAATAAAATAAGACGCATAACCCTGCGCCTCAATGGGAGATGTTTGGATCACCGCCTTTCTATGGATATCCTCTTACCGTCAAACATAAGCACGTCTCCGACTTTTGCAATCTGATCACCTATCCTCACCCCTTTCAATTTTGATATTCCATCATCTATGTGATAGACAAATTTTATCGAATAATAATTAATGCGGGTAGTCAGCCACTTTGGCGCTAACATATCCGCATCTTTTGGTACTGTATAATATTGTTTCATAGGCATCCACCTTAAAAATGAGTATAAAAATACCACTCACTCCGAAGAATGGGTGGTATCTATACAACTGCTTTCATTGCTCTATCGTATTCAATCTTCAATTTTCTTTTGAAATCCTCAATTTCTTCTGGTTTCATACCTGGTTCTCCTAATGCACATATATAAGGGGTTTCATCATTCAGTATCTCTGTTGCTCTTGGCTGTTCCGCATACATTTCATCATAATGCACAATCAAAAGACCTTCTAAATCACAGGAAAAATCATAGATATCGTCTGGCGTATTATCTAAAAAATCTTTAATATAATCCATCATTTTTTCAAACATTTTTCCATTCCCCTTTCAAGTTTTTACTTCGCACGACCGATACTATATCTTGAGTATTTTTGTTCTTTATTACTACCAATTGTCTCTCTGCATCGAAATATATCAACTTGCTCTCACCTTCTGTATATTTCGGCTTCCCTTTAATAAACTTCACCAGTTCTTCCTCTGTAACAACCGGAAGACCCGGCTTATTTAACCTTGGAAGTCGACTCAAAGCGTGAACCGACAAATAAATATCTTCCTCGCTAAATCTGTCGTATGCTTCTTTTGATTTCTGCTTAAACTCTGCCGTCCAGTCCTTTTTATTGATTTCCGAGTAAGTATCAACTTTCTTGCTCAAAATTTCAAATTTCTTAGGATTATTGTACTTCATCTGACGGAAATCTGCAAGACTTCCCGCATCGTCTCCGATGATATTTTTGTACCGATAATACTGTTTTGAATCTCTGTCAGCATTCCGAATCATATCAGAAATGTACCGTGCATTTTGTATCTTCGTATTCGTTGCTATTCTTCCACGCATATCATAATATATACGCTCACGTTCTTCTGTCAGACCCATCTTTCGGCAGAATCTTGAATATTCATTGAGCTGTCCTTGATATTTTGCTTTCGCAATCATGATATCATCCTGATCAGCACCGCCACGCTTTAATAGCTGCACTTTTTCTCGCTGTGCTCTCATACATGTTTCCATCTGTCTCTGACGCTGTTTTGCTTCATACAAGGTGTATTCTTTGTCGTTAAATGTCTTTGGAGTATTCTCCTTGCGATTCTGCTCTTCCAACCACTCGTCAGTCCAGTTTCTTGCAGATATCCCAAGAATAAAAGGATAATAAGTGTGATAACAGTTTGCTCCAAGTAATCCGGTAACACTTCCCAGTCCACATACAGTTCTAAGCTCTTCTTTGCTCCAAACTCTTCCTTGCCACACCGCATGAGTTGGACGGGCTCCAGCATGCCATTCCACCTCAAAATGCTCTGTTCCAAGTTTTTTAGCGTTCATTTCGGATATTTTTCCAGACAATTGTGATACCCCTGTCATAACCGCTCTACGTGCTGCCACATCAACTCGGTTTGCTCTGCCAGATGCATACTCTATCTGTCTCAGTCCGCTGTTAGTCAGCTGCGTTACAACTCTTCGTAAGACACTGTTATAATCAAACGCCCCAGACACAATATCCATACAGGCAGCATCAAGATACTTTTGATAAACCTGTGCAAGTGGTGTAAGAACCTTTTTCCCGGTTCCATAATCAAGATAGAAACCAAGAGACTTTGTAATATTCTGCAACTCATCTTCACTCTGACGAATCAGAGCTTCTGTAATCTGCTGCAACTCCTCGTTATCCTCAAAAGGGGTAAACTCTGCATTGATCTGTTCGTATACGTCTTTATTTCGAACATATTCCCAGTCAATGACTTTATCATACAGTTCAAACATCTCCGGATAGGATTTATTTAGAGTCTCTTTTAGCATTTTCTCGATATCTTCTGAGGAATACCCTAAAACTCGTAACCGGTTTATCTGCCAGTCTGCTGTGCTTGTAATTTCCCCAGTTTGTCTGATTCGTCGAACAATATCTTCCATGATCCGCATTTCCAAATCAGAGAAGTGTTTCTCAATCTGACTAGATAATTGTTTCTTGTAATCTTCCCTCAATCAGATCACCTACTCCATGACATTATTCTGCGCCGGTACATTCGCTTTTGCAGTTGCTTCGTCTTCGTTGTACCACTTCATACGATATTCCCAGTGATGCATGAATCCTGCTGCTACATCCGCCATATCCTGTTTTCTTTCAGCCTCTTCATCTGTCAGAATAGAATCATTGAACTTACAGTTAAATTCATATTTAGAAGTGTATAATCCATTGTAAAACGCAAAGCCTGCTACTAAGTCTTCCAGACACGTCTTTAACTTATCTTGTATTGCAGTTACGCGATTATACTTCCTTGACTTTGATGTCTTGATTTCTGTTGCCGTTTTATCGACATATTGCACGTCAGACAGATCTCCGTAAGCCAAACCAACAGAGAACTCAATCTGCCTGTAATACTTTTCCAAACCGTTAATGAATCCTTCTTCTCTTAACTCTGGAGAAAATTCTTTGAAAAGTTCAGCGTCTTTTCCTGCATCAAGTTTAAAACCGCGATATAATCGTTTATTCAGCTTTGCAAGAAAACCTTTACCCTTTCCATTTGCGTTATTTAATGCACGATCATCTACATGTATCGCACGCTCTCCCGATTCAAATTCCCAGTCAAGTCTTGCCCCTTGTACGTCTGCCTTTTTAATACGTTCAACAGCAGATTCAAAAATAGATACCCCGCAAGGAGAATCGTCAATTTTATTTTTTAATGGCACTCTGAAATAGCCAAAATCCATCTCCTTCATACCGTTGTACGTAACATCTTCCGGGTAATTCTCCCATTCTTTCACATATGCAAGCGGGATTTCCATGCCAACCGTACTTGGTGATGTACTCTTATAGGCTTTATTGCGAATCCGGAGATTTCCGCCTCTGATATCATGCCTTTCTGTTCTGATGTAATAATTCGATACGCCACGTCTTTTCACTTGAATAAACATGCAATCATCAGGCTTTCCAGTATCATCAAAGTGAATCGGTATAAACTTATCCGCGGTAACATACTCGACTTTATCAGTCCCTATCGGTTTAATGATAAAAGAGCCAAGCGCAAGTCCATCTTGAAGATTCTCGTTCAAATCTTCAATCACATTCTGCAGAATCTCATTCATTTTTTCATCGTTGACCGACACTTCCATTTCGTTCAAAACAACATCTGCAAATTCTCTGCAAATCCCCTGTTCAATACGGAGCGATGTGATATAATCACTGTTTTCACACCAAGGTGCATTCCCAGCAACCATTGAATTCCATTCATTTATCTTAACTGACATCTTCTCTGTTAAGGCGACCTCTCCGCCGACCAATCTCTGTACTGTAGTCATCGTGAACATCTGTGTCACCCCCTTAATCCAATTCCATATTTTTTCAATCATCTTCCACCTCTTGTATCAGATATTTCATATCTCGTTCTATCGTGTATTCAAATGCATCCAAACTGTCGATATCTGTGCTGCCATCATCCAAGCGTTCATCTTTGTCCTTTACTTCTTTATCCCATACTGCATCTTCAAAGGCTGTTTCTAAACTCTCACAATCACTCGTAATAAAAAACCGCCCTGCTCCCATAAGCCTGACGGTACATCTGATTCTGTCATTTATTGCTGCTTTTCTTGCCTTGCGAACCGATATCCACGGAAACTTTTTCTCTACTGCATTGCGAATAGAATTGCCAAGTACAGTCTCTGCATTATCGTAGTAAACTCCTTCTACGTTGCAATATCTCACATAATCTCCATGTTTGTCGATAACCGAATATTGATCAATCACTTCCTGTACAAACTCACAAAACAACTTGTCTAGCATATTACTGTCAATATCCTCATTTTCATCCTTTGCCATGATTCTGCGGGACTTTAGCGCAATCACGCCCCTGTAGTCATCTGTATATCCTCTTGCAACAAAGGAGTGCCCGGACTGGTTTCCACCAAAGTCCAACCCTATTTCGATTGATACAATATCTTCTTTCCGGAATTGCTTTACTTCCGGATCATCTTTCAGCTCATCCACCACTTCACATCGAAACGCATCCGGATTGTCTGCAAACCGTTTATAAATTGCTCCATCTGCCCTCTTCCACAGACCAACAATTAAACGGTCGTAATAAATTGTACCCTCATACTCTTTGCAGAGTTGCTCAACAAATTCTTTCGGAAGAAACGGATTGTCAAAAATCGTATACTTCTGCAGATAAATATCAAGCTCCACATTATCCAGGAACTCTTTTAGCCAATGTGTTGGATGCTCAGGATTGCAACTTCCATCGAAGCAACTATACGGCTTATCAAGACGAGATTTAAGCATTTGAAACACTTCCTTGTTCCACTTTGCCACCTCATCTCCGTAGCAGTATTTAATGGATGCCCCTTGAATCTTTGCCACTTGACTTACCTTTTCTGCGCCAAGGCAATATACAGGCTCTCCACAAACCATTGCTATGTTCTGACTGTTAATTGTTCCGATGAGCTTATCTGTGTAGATTTCTCGCATTGGAGCTAAGACATTTCGCTCGATAGAGCTTTTTGATACTCCGAGGATGACGTTTAGTCCTGGCTTTCCAGCTCTCTCCCGGATTCGAAACGGTATAACGAATGCAGTATCTACATAAGACTTTCCGGAACGCACTGCACCGGACTTAAAATTCCAACGGTGTATCGCATTTACAATATACTCATTCTGTTTCTTGCTTAACTGCATTGTTCCTCAATTCCTCCAAGATACTGTCTAACTTATCCAAAGCCTCTTCTGTTTCATTTTCTCCGGTAACTGCCTGTTTCCGCGCCTGTTTCAATTCGGTATCAGCTTTCTGATTTTCTAAATCCATGTCAGACTTGTCCGTCTGTCCCACGACTTTCATAATCGCATTATAGGCTTTTACATCTCCCATCGCTGCCCGATTGATAATTGCCATCGTAATGATTTCCTCATAGGTACTTTCTCCTCCGTCCGCAATTAACACATCAGACAATCCGTCAACGTGTGCCTGCATAGTCAAACACCTATTCATTGTATCTCTCATAGCTGCTTTTCTTCTTCTCACTTTCCCCGACTCGATGCCGGCAATTCTTGCTAATTCTCGGCGTTCGCTCGGAGTTCGATTGTTATTTGCATCTTTTATGTTTTCATAATTCGCCACTTCACCACCTTCCAATCTATCAATTTTTTCTATCTCTGGATACAACAGGAATCGAACCTGTGACATATTCACTACGAGTGAAGTGCTCTACCACTGAGCTATGCATCCGTATTTTGGTATTAGAAAAGACGCCCTAATGGACGCCTTACATTTGTCTCATCTTCACATCAACTGCCTCTTTCCTGACATTATGATGCTGGTTCTGATTCTCCGGCTTTACCTTCTCAGTAATGCTGTTGAATTCTTCATTGCTTTTCTTTCTGTTCAGCTTCTCTTGATCCTTCTTATCCATTTTCTCACCTCGGATATAGTATGTGAGGAATGGAATGTTTTATGTATTGGAAAAGCACCCCGAAGGGTGCCTGTTTATTTCTTCTATTTCTCGATATATCTTTCCAAAAGTTCAATTTCACTTTGCAAATGCGATCTCTTTGCTATATTCTCCTGACATTTCATGTATTCATCATGTTTTGCCAATGCTTGATTTAACTCTGAATAACATCTTTCGATTCTTGTCTTTGCATTTTTATCTAATTCTACCGATATTTTCCATTGCACTGCCTTTTCAGCAACTTGTTTCTTTAATTCATCCTCTATTTTTTGCATCTCAGCAAGCTCATTTTTCTTACTTTTCATCATTTCGATGCATACATTCTTAATTTCCTTTTGAAATTCTTGTTCGTAAATATTTGTCCATACATATTTGCTCATATAATTCCTCCAAATAAATGAATTCTTTTATCTTGCCAATATTACTCTTTGCACCTCATATCTCATAGAATGTAATGCAGAGAATAACTTCAACTTTCTTCTCGAACTCTATTTATTTTTAAAGGTGCAAATCGCATTTGGCTGTTACATCTATATCCTCAACAGCGCTCTTGTTAAATACAATATACCATATTTTGTTAGCACTTACAAGAGGAGAGTGCTAATTTATACTTATTTAATAAATACAAAGGACATATCCAACAAGAATATATGTCCTTTGTAAATTAATTAGCCTTTTTAGTTGGTTCAGGACCTGGTCCTACCCAAAATCTAAATGCTTTTTTCCCGTGATCTTTTGCATAAATCTTAGTTCCATCTTTTGCTGTAATCCAAGCACGAAAAATATACATTTAATCATCTCCTTTCGCAATTTCTACTTGCGAAAGTATAGCAACAATGTTATAATTCAGTTGTCTAGAAAGAATTACACTTGTTGAATTGTCACTATACTTTTCAACTAGTAGCCAAGCATCTTGTGTGCTTGGTTTTTTCTATGTAAAGGAATTTTTCCTGAACATCATCTGTGAATTTCGTTATACTGAATAGTTGCGGCTTGCCTTGACATTCCACATTTATCCATAATCTCTTCAACGCTCATGTTTTTAACCAAATTCATTGGTGCCATAAGTTCTGCTGCAAACGTATTTGCTTGCCATTCTGGATTTCGATATGTAGGAATACCACCCCTTGCATAACTTACTGATTCTGGTTGATGCAATAAGTAATGTCCCAATTCATGACACAAAGTAAACCTATCCCTTGGACTGCCCTTTACTGCTCGTTCATACACATCACTACGGATTTGCATAATATTGTTTCCAGTATTGGTAGTTCCATATGTATCCTTCATTTCACAAGGTTCAACAATTTCAAACTCCATTTTCATGTCATTCTCTGGATTCGCCAAAACCCATTCTATAAAATGAACGATGGGAAAATATAAGACATCATCACATCCAGCTATTTCTCTTACTTTCCAAGTTATTTTTCTGATTAACTGCCTTGATAACGGTTCAGCCGCTACATTCATTCATCTTTCACCTCTTTCTTCAAGAACTCTTTTAATTTGTTCTTGTCAAGATCATTAAATTTTCTCGCAAAAGACAACATCATCATTCTATCATCATTATTCATGAAGCTGATATCAATGCTATCGTAATTTTGCGCTTCAAACATAACTTGCTCTAATTCCACAATTTGTCTTTTATTCAAATCATATTTTTGAACAATTATGTCCTTCCACTCTTTTGGTGGTTTTTTCTTGCCATTTTCTACTTTCGATAAAAACGCCGATGAAACTCCTAACTTAGCTGCCATATCATAAAGAAGCTCATTTTTATCAATTCGTAACTTCCGGCAGAACTTTCCAAAATTGTTTACCATAGTGTTTCACCCTTCCTAACTTCCTCAATGTTTTCTTTTACATTTTCAATTTTAACCTACATCGGTTAATTTGTCAACCTACTTTTGTAAATTTTTTTACCCCAAAAAAAGACACCTCACAATCTCTGCAAGGCATCTTTTAAAAAGTATATAGGGATGAAAGGTTATAATTAATTATAACTTTTCTAGAATAATTATAGCACACTATTTTTGTGCTTTGTGTGCAAATTGAGATAATTCGTAATTTTTTTCGATATTACACTCCGTTCCAATCCGATAACCTCCGCAACCTCTCTCTGCTTTTTCCCTTCTACATACAGCAATTCAAAAATCTCTTTAATCTCCACATCCCCTATCCCGTCAAGAAACTCTTCTACCTCTTGAATCTCTGCTACTACCTGCAGGCGTTCCGCCTCTTTCTCTCTGATCTGCTTATTTATCCGGTCATTCTCATCTGGGTCATACATCTGCACCGAGGTTCTAACTTCCGTATACGGAAAGTCTTTACTGGACCCAGTTACTTTTCCCATCACTGTGCCAACTTCTTTCCCACAAAGTTCTTCTATCCTCGCATCAATTCTTTTAAGTCTTGCTTTGTTCGGTCTGTACTTTTTCAGTTTTAACTTGTCCACCGGCACCACCTCCCTTATGTATTTTCCTGATGTAGTCCATTACCTCAATGCTCTGATATGCATTGTGCTGCATCTGACGTTTTGCACTTTCTGACGGTCCTCGCTTTATAATATCATCAAAGGTATTTTCTTCGTCCAGCTTTGCTTGCTTCCGTGTTCTTCCATAGCTCAATTTATCACCTCTTTCTGTCGGAGCACTTAAGACCGTGCTCCGCTGTCCTCTAAGTATCGTCATCTTCAAACCACCGTTCGATTTCTAGCTGCAATCTCTCATTTTCATTGACCGGAAGTCCTAACGGTTTCCAGTATTTTATGATTCCAGCCGTCGCAAAGCTTGGTTCCCATTCTTCTTCGCACCCAATGCTTTCTAATCTCCATCGTTCCGAAACATCTAAGAAATAATCGCTTTCTTTATGCAACCAGTCCGCTTTTCTGTATTGATATATTCCCGGAGATTGATTGCTATATCTATGAATAATTACGCATAATTGCTTATCTAACGGCAAAGTATTGCAATTCATCGAAAACCATCCATCATCCGGGATATTAAAATTCACAATGCTCATCTCACACCTCCTACTCCTCTTTCACAAATCTTTAAAACTTCGTTCACAAAATCTATGATTTTCAAACACAATATCATCACAAATCATGTCTATAGTAATAATCAAACAAAGACATTTAGTTTTTATATAGATTTTCTTTTTCATAATTAGCCGGTCATTGTACCGGCTTCTCCTCTGTTTGTAGTTTCTTAGGCTTGTACGGTTCCGGAAGTGGACGCCATGCTATACATCTTGCTTTTGTACCACTTACATCGCCACTCCAGTGCCCATCATATTGCCATCCAATACCATGCGTTTGAAACATTCTGTTGTATTCTCCATACCGGAAATATTCGTACCATACTAATACTTTCTCTCCACCTTCCGGCAATCTCTCTTCCACTGGAATCCAATCATCGGCTGCTTCATCCATGTGAGAACGGATAATTTCTGCAATTATATCAAGTTCTTCTAAAGCTCCTTTATTCCTACATACATCTGTGATAGTTCCTCTTCTCTTTTCGTATTTCACAAGACATTCTCGAAAATTCACTCTTTCCTCTATCTCTTCCAAAATCTTCTCTAATACATTCATTCCCCCCACCTCTTCATATGTTTTCTCAAATATATCTGGTTTGCATGGACAAACCTCTCCCTTTATACCCTTTATAATGTAATCATTTCTGCTCGCTATCATATCTCCTTCAAGGGTATGTATGATAAGTTCTTCATTTGGTATCCCTTTTCCAACTTCCCAAGCAGTATCATTTGCATTGTAAGAACATTTATTTCCACAAAATTGTATTATCTCCGTTGTATTCTCTTTCCATTGAATCGCTTCAATAACTACTGGTTTCTTTCTGTATTTCATCACTCTACCTCCAACAGCTCTTGGTTATCAAAAATGTTTCCTTTAACATATATTTCCTCTTCTTGTATGATCGACCATAAATCCCATTTTCTTCCTTTAAATATTGGCTCATCTGTTTTGACATATTCACAAGAAAAATTGCTGTATTTTTTACTCCAATATACTCTGTAACAATTTACATCGTCTTCAATAATATCATTCTCCCAAATCCGTTTACCGTTCTTGTCGGTCAGTCCGGTGTACTGGCAGAGAGTGGTTGGGTCGATTTCATAACACTCTGTCGAACAAAACGTATTAGCCCCTTTTGGAATAAACGCTTTCGTTTTGCTTTGAAGAATAAAACCTGAGTTATCTTCTGTCGATATCAGACTACCCTTTACCCATTCGCCGTTATCCAACCTCTTTGCTTTAAAAAGTATTTCTCGCATCTCTAAGCCTCCCACTTTAACCCCTGTCCGCAGTAGTCGCAAAACATCATAAAGCTATTTACACCACAGCCACAGTTAGAACATTCGCCAACTACTTTATAAATATTTCCATGAAAATTTTTCAATCCCTTAGTCTTAATCGGTTTCTTCGCCGTATCACGTTCTTTCAGCTCCTGCACCTGCTTTAGCAGCTTTGCAGTCTGCGTCTTATCAAAATCATTAATCCGCTTGTATTCATTCAAGATATCGCAGATAAACTTCCCAATTTTACATTCTGAACATATAATTTCTAAAGACTTTCCATCTGCCATGTGCGGATATCGGCACAGATTGTCACAGATATGCTCTGCAAATTCCGTTGTTATCTTGTCCATCTTTGTTTCGTATTTGTTCATTTTCCTGATTCCTCCTTAATCCGTTTTATCCTTGCTTTCAAACTCTGCATCACGTAATTCTGCACATCATCTTTTCGTTCCAACGCCTGTACTACATCTTCGTCTCTTGTGCCATCACACACCAACTGATGAATGATTACCTTCTCCGTTTGCCCCTGCCTGTGCAGCCTTTTATTTGCCTGGGTATACAGTTCGTAATTCCAAGTGAGACCGAACCAGATTACATGGTTTCCTCCGTGCTGCAGGTTCAACCCATAGGCACTGCTTGCCGGGTGCGTCAGAAGAATATCAATTTCACGATTATTCCAGTCATCCTCATCCTGTGTGGTCTTTAACTCTCTTACGCGTAACCCTGTCTTTGCGAGTGCCTTTAAGACCCGTTCCTTATCATGCTGGAAATTATAAAACACTAATGCCGGTTTTCCCTGAAGAGATTCCACCAGTTCCATGAATGCCTCAATCTTGCAGTTATGAATTTCATGCACGTTTCGATCCTCGTCATAAATCGCACCGTTCCCAAGCTGCAGAAGTTTATTGCTCAACGCCGCTGCACTTGTCACACTGATTTCTTCTTCATCCTCCGGAAGTGCCAGCACCATTTTTCTCTCCAGTTCCTGATATGCCTTTCTTGCTTTTGTATCCAGGGTAACGGTTACTGGATGGTATGTCACATCCGGAAGCTGCAGATAATCCTCTGCCTTCATGCTGATGCAGATGTCGGAAATGATTTTCAGAATGCTTTCCTCGCTCCCCTGCTTTGCCTTGTAGTTATATACCACATTGTTCCCGCGTTCTCCCGGATCAAAATACCGTTCCCTGAACTGCGTATATCTTTTTCCGAGTCGTTCACCTCCGTCTAACAGATAGATCTGTGCCCACAGGTCGTCAAGTCCGTTCGGGGATGGGGTTCCCGTAAGCTCTACAAGACGGTTGATCCTTGTTCCCACACCTGCAAGTGCTTTAAACCGTTTTGTTTTATGGCTCTTAAAGCTGCTGGATTCATCGATCACCACCATGTCAAACGGCCAGCTGTTCCGGTAATAATCCACTAACCACACTACATTCTCCCTGTTGGTGATGTAGATGTCTGCCGGTGTGTTCAGTGCACGGATGCGTTTTGTCTGACTTCCAAGTACCTGAGATACCCTCAGCATCTGCGTGTGCTCCCATTTATCTTTTTCCTTGGACCATGTTCCTTCGGCCACTTTCTTCGGTGCGATCACAAGCACTTTCCGTACTTCAAACCGGTTATATTTCAATTCCTTCACGGCCGTTAATGTTGTGATCGTTTTTCCCAGTCCCATATCGAGAAATAACCCGATTTTTTTTATCTCGATGATCTTTTCAATACAGTGTTTCTGATAGCCGTGTGGTTTAAACTCCATCTGTTTTCACCCCTTTGTATTTTCCGGAAAGTAGAATGCTCACTTGCGGATATCCGTATTTCCCGAAAAATTTGATCAATCCGACTATCCCCTTTACTACTTCCACCGTTTGGCCAAGTTCTCTCAGCCTTTTCACCTGTACAGTCTGCAGGTTCGTAAGCACGCCTGTGTCCGTTTTCAATTCCACAAACACCGGGGGTTTTTTCGGGAATATTACAATCCGGTCCGGCACCCCGCTGTTCCCGGGACTGACAAACTTATATGCCTTACCTCCCAACTTCTTCACTTCTGCCACCAGTATTTTCTCAATCTCTTTCTCTTTCTCTGACATTTTCACACCTCCTGCAACATCTACAACCTCGCACGCGTATGTGTACTCTCTATTAGGCGCGTTAGGTAATACATATAGCGTACGTGTACTCTTTATTTTTATTTTTTTATTTTTATATAAAAGTTTGTTCACATTGTTCACATATATCTGTGGATACCTATATTTACTGGTTTACAACCGTGAACATTTATGTGACAATCCCGTTAACATGTGAACAAACTCGTGATTTTTCTAATTTTTTTCATTTTTTTTGACTTTGTTCACGAAAACCATACTTTGTTCGCGAACGTTACACTACCTTGTTCACACCCTCTCAAACCCTCTTTGGGTTCCATAAAAGCCGTATCTCTGCGTTGCTTTATTTCTTTTCCAGCCGCCTATGCTCAGTAAAATATTATTAATCTCCATACTGTCTCTTTTTCCCATGTACTTGATATCACTTCCAAAACATTCCTGCCAAATCTCTGCAGCACATACCTTTTCCCGGTCTACCAGAACCTGTTTTTCTGCTGTCTGCATCCCTCCCTGGAGGTACTGCCGCCTCTGCAATAGGTTCATGCTATTCCAGTCTGCTGGGATTTTTCTATCCAAAAATTCCCTTATTACACCTTCTTTTGCAAAAGACTCCCTGTGTTTTTCCTGCTGTTCTTCTGCCAGTTTTTCAATCTCTTTCGGTAAAAATAAGTCTTCCCCCATTGCCCAGTACATATAGGCTTCTGCCCATATCTGATCCACTTCCAAAGGGAGTTGCTGCCATACTGATTTCTTTGCTTTATGTTCTCCTACATCTACCGGCCAGAACCTTCTGTTCCCCGTGGAATCCTTTAAAAACTCGCTGTCGTTGCTTGTACCGAAGAATACGCACCGTCTTGGATATTTATTCGTTGTACGGCCATAAGCGGCCCTATAGATATCATGCGTCTTGCTCAGAAACTGTTTGACCGCACTAGTCTCCTGCTTCGTCATCGCCGTCAGTTCCCCGACCTCATTGATCCAAGTTCCCTGTATCAGCTCCGCCGACTCTTTTCCTTCGAAACTTGTGAGGGAATCAGAAAACCACTCTCTTCCAAGGATTGCAAGAAATGTACTCTTTCCAATCCCCTGCGTTCCGGCAAAAATCGGCATATAATCATACTTCACGCCGCCTAAGATTCCCCTTGCCACTGCAGCACACAATGATTTCCGTATTACTGCGCGCGTATAGAGGTTATTGTCAGCCCCAAGATAATCTGAAAGAAGCGTATCCACCCGCTTCACACCGTCCCATTTGAGACTTGTCAGGTATTCCTTCACCTCATTGACTTTGTTCTGGCTGCTGACGATCAGAAGACCATTGTCCAGCTTTTCCTTGCCTGTAATCCCGTAAAATGTCTCCATATAGCGATAATATCCGGCATAGTCCACATCTTCCCATCTCCGCTTTCCTTCTCTCTGATTCCACGGAAGGCTCCCGCGCACCATGCCGCAGCTTGCAAACTCATCTGTCACAATCTTTCCTTTCAAAAAAGGGTCATTCTCCAGGATCATGGTCACGTTATTGATTGTTTTTTCAATCCTATTATTTCCGTCTCTTGTAAGTCTTAAGACCCAGTCCACATTTTCATCCTCAGCCGGATTCATGCCGGAGACTTCTTTTGCCTGTTCAAACTTCTCTTTTACCACAAGTCCTGACACTGTCTTGTCTTCCCTTGCAAGCTTTGACATTGCTTGGAAAGATGGAAGCTTATTCACCGGAGTTGCCTCTTTTGATTCCTTATCCCTGTCAGAAAACATATGCAGCCTGATCAAGTCAAACGCATTCACAAGCTGTCCGGAGCATGGATCCGTTGCATGGTGGGAATATAAGAATAGATCGTCATCGTACAGGATCGCCCCGCCTGTTGTGGATCCACCAGTGTATGTATATCTCCCCGGAATATCCGTTGCCTCATACATGCCAGGGATAAATTTCTCCATTGCCTGCGTGACCGTATAAGTGCGGCAGAACGCCCCAATGATTCCTTTTTTCTCTAGCGGGTTCTCCTGCCTTGCAAGTCTTCTGCGCTCGATCGCATCACTTCCCGGTACCCGCGGCCACTCGCTCACGCACTTCCAGTCCTGATACATCCCGAGCAATCCGTCCAGACTGCAGAACGGATGATCATAACTTTTACAGATATATTCCCCATCACTACAGCAGCTTGGCCAGTACATTAACCGGCTTGCGTCAAATGTCGTTGGGTCACAGAACTCGATCCCAATCAGTGCAGCTGCTTTTCTTGCTGCCGGCTCATATTCATCGGAGGTTGCTGTCCTGTCTAACGGAATCAGCACCCTCAGTCTTGGTGCATATCCTGTATGTTTTCTTGTACTGTAGACTGCAGCTGCACATCCAAGCCCTGATACCCTTTTCAATATTTCATCCGTCTGTCCTGCTGGAATATTATCCATGTCAAGTGTTAAGATATCTCTTCCCTGTACATAAGAACTCTTTCTCCTGTCATTGATAAAGGTACCGCCGACAAACCCTCCTACATCCTTTAATTCCGCCTGCTGGCTTTTCCCCAGCGCCAGATATTCCTCCATTGTTTCAGAACTTCTTACCGGATTTTTCAGACGGTCCACAAAATCAGACCACATGATTTCATTCTTCGGCCAGTACGTTGCCTTTCTGGTTCCGGCCGTGCTGATCCATAATTTTCTATTGTAATCCATCTGTTTCCTCCTAGTCTTTCATATAATAACTGCTTTCAAATCCGGCTCCCTTTAAGAGCAACCCCGGTGCCCAGCTGATTGGTTCCGCCATCAAGTCACAGATTTGTTCCGCCGTTACTTCCATCGGCGCATCAATGATAACCTCGTCATGTACGTGGAATACGACCTGCAAGCCTAATTGCTCAATCCTTCTGAGGGTTTCAGCTAAACAGTCCCTTGCGATTGCCTGCACGATATTTTCCGTCATTTTTCCTCCATAAGTAGATGCCACTTCCCATTTTTTTGTCTGCTGTCCGACTGTATAATAATGGATTGCCATCTTTCCGAACTGATTTTCCTTTAAGAACGGTTTCGGATAAAAAAGTTTTCGCCCACTTGGCAATTGTACTGTCAGGAAGCTCTGTCCATACATCAGCTCTCCCTCATACCGGAAAATCAAACCGTTGATGCCCTGTGGCTGAGCCGTCTGCATCGTTGTAAGCGCTGCCTGTTCCACCGCATACCACAAATCTCGGATTCTCGGATTCGCATTTCTCCATCTCTGTACAATATCCGGAAGTTCCTCTTCTGCCAGTCCCATGTTCAATGCTCCCATCGCGATCAGCGCAGCTGTTCCTCCCTGGTATCCAAGCGCAAGTGTCGCAACCTTTCCTTTCTGCCTAAGACTGTACTCCGGGTTTCCTTTTACAATCTTTTCAATCGGCACATGGAACATCTGAGATGCCGTTGCTTCATAAATCTTTCCGTGGGTGGCAAATACTTCGTTTACCCACTGTTCTCCCGCAAGCCATGCGATTACACGCGCCTCAATGGCAGAAAAATCAGCAACTACAAACTTATGTCCCTCCGATGGGATAAAGGCTGTTCTGATCAGCTGAGAAAGCGTGTCCGGAACATTTCCATACAAGAACCTTATTCCATCATAATTCTTTGTCTTAACGAGTTCTCTTGCATAGTCTAACGTCTTTAAATAATTTCTTGGAAGATTCTGTAACTGCACAAGACGTCCTGCCCATCTCCCAGTGCGATTCGCCCCATAATATTGTGTCAGACCACGCACACGATCATCTGTACCCTTGGCTGTTTCCATCGCCACATATTTCTTAATGGATGTTTTCCCAAGCTGCTGCCTTATTTCGAGAACACGCCTTATTTCCTTTGAAAGGTCGTTTCTTTCCAAAAGCATGGATACGTCTTCTTTTCGTAGTCCCGGAAGTTCCACATCTGCCTCTAGGCTGTCTGATAGTTCTTTTTCCACCCATACTTTCAACTGTGCTGTACTGTTTGGATTCTGCAGTCCTGTAATATTGATCGCCTCTTCTGTCAGCTCCGCACTGCTCACTCCGTCTATCGTCAGGGCTCCTTCAATCAGTTTCGAATCCACGCGCACACCAAAGGCGTTCATCCGGATATCCTGCTGCCATAACTCCTGTTCTTCTTCCGGAACCGGAAAATAATTCAGGCGTTTTAATATTGCACGCTCTGTTACCACGTCCTGTTTGCAGTATTCCTTGAACAATTCCCATTTCTCCGGTGCATGTCTCGGGAGATTCCATGTCCGATTTCCATTGCTCTTTGTCGGTTTACATGGAACGCAGAAGTACCGGATCAATGCTTTTCCGGTTGTCAGTTTCTGCTTGTCCTGCGGAAGTCCGATTGCCTTTCCGGTCGCATCCAGTCCGGCTGTGTAACCACAATACAGTCCATGTATCATAGTACATCTCCACTGTTCTAATGGTGTCTCGTAACCGGCACGATTCAGGCAATACCATTCAAACGCTGCATTGTATGCATGTTTTACAACAGCCACATCTTTCAGCATCAGCTGTACATTTTCCGGGATCTGCTCTCCCTGTGCCAAATCCACAAGCTCAACTTCTCCATCATCCATCTGATAAGCAAACAATAACACTTCAAAATCTTCTGACTGTGCATATCTGTACAATCCGGCTTTTCCAATATCCACGCTGCTCTTTGTTTCAATGTCTATACTCAAATGCCTTAACATCTGCGTCCCTCCTGTTACGAAAAGGGGCATACGCCCCTAAATATCCTACATTGGTAATCCGGTAATCGGATTTATTGTAGGTTGTGTCTGCTGATATTGCTGCGTTTCTTGCGCTGCAGTCTGCTGAGGTGCAGGTGCTCCAAAAGCTTGTGAAGCTGTCGGTGCACTTCCTCCTAATGCTTCTCCATCTGCAAGCTTCTGCACCGGACCTAGTCCGCATCCGATTCCTTTCTTGCCTCCGAATGCATATGGGAAGAAATTCACATTCACTCTTGCATAGATACCACTGTAAATCTCTGACCGATTGATAATCGGATTCAGATTCGCGTCTACAACTTCCGGTGGATAATCAGCTTTTGCACCTGCAGTGAATACCCAGTGTCCTTTGCATTCCGGACCAAATGCCATCCCGTCTGATGGTCTCACTCCATCTCCGTCGTATACCGGAGTCGAAACGATTGGAGGACACACTCCGTTCCATTTATCTGAAACCCCTCTCTGCTTAGCAGCTTCAATTGCTGCATTGATCCGGTTCATCGTATCCATATCTGTCTTTGGTACCAAGATGGTTACCTGAAATTTTTCTTCCTGTCCCGGCTGATACGCGTATGGTTTGAATACATGTACATATGATAATCTTACTTTTCCTGTTGTTACGTTTGTTAAATTTTCCATGATTATTGCTCCTCCTGAAATGCCTTTTCGGCTGTGATTTTATTTGTAATTGCTTCTCGTTTATCGGACTCCTTCACAAGGGTCGGCTTGCCCGGATTCTTTACGACCATACTGCCGACCATCTCCGCAAAATCTTTCTTCCCGATTGTCTTTTCTACCTGTGCAAGTGTTAATGCTTTCTTTTCGTACAGAATTTCTTCTGCAATTCCTTTTTCCTTCAACACTTCAAATGCTGCATCCATATCAGTCCAGTCGCGTGAACCTCTTCCTTCTACTGCCTTCCATCCAGGAACCTCATGTCCGGCAAGGCATTCTTTCAATGCATGTTCTTTTAGGTCTGAAAGCCATTTGGCCACATCTTCCCCGGTGGAAAGATATTTTCCCATTTCCTCATTACTGATCAGCGGCGGAAGTTTTCCTTTATCCGGGCTAAAAGCCAGCTTTACGTTTTCTTCTGCTCTTGCCCTGCACTGTGCTTTTCCCCTGCAGAACCGACACTGTTTTTCTCCAGGGCAGAACTCTCCCTCTCCATTAATTGCCAGTTTCGCACGATCCTTTACATATTCTGCAAATTCAAGTAATTCCCCTAATGGACATTCCCATTCTGAAATACTGTCTAGCCTAGGCTGAATGATCACAAGATGGATGCTCCGAATGTCGTATAAGAAACTGTACGCCTGATATGCGCCGAGCGCATACAGCATCATCTGTGGATTTTCTTCTACGCTGACCGGCACCCCTTTTCCATACTTGAGGTCAATTACGTGCAACGTATTTCCACTTAACAGGATGCAGTCTGCAGTTCCAAATCCATCCGGAACATACTGACTAAAATCCACCCGCTTTTCAATTGCCGAATAAGGCTCTGCCGGAAATGAAAGCGCAAGCGTTTTAATGTAATCCTTATAGATTTCTGTATAACCGTCCATTTCATCCTGCCACAGTTCTTCGGTTTTCAGTTTTTTAACCTCGGCGTTATATTTCCGTTTTCCAAACTCTTTTGTCTGAAAATAATGTCTCAGCTTCATCTCAGCCAGCTCATGCGCCAAAGTTCCTTCTTTGGCCGCATCTGATGTGGTATCCGGAAACTGTTCTTCCAGTCTTGCACTCGGAGTGCACAGGAGCCATCGATGTGCTCCCGATGCACTTAAGATCGCATGTGTTCTCTCCTGATGGCTCATTAGATCTGCGCCCCCATTCCGCGAAGTCCTGTCGCAAAGTTCCCATAATGTTCCGGTGAAAGCTCCATCAAAGATGCTACTCCGAAGCTTTGGATTAGCTGCATAAGCTGCGCCTGCATCCCCTTGTCCATCAGCTGCATGGCTGCCTTAGACAGATCATCTCTTGTATACGTCGGTTCAGATGTCGGTACTGCTGCGGGTGCCTGCACTGACGGTGCTGATGCTTGTACTGGTACTGAAGGAGTTGGTACGGCCCCCGTTGTGTTCTGCTGTGGAATGGATGCATTCCCCCAAGGAGCTTCTTCCGTACTCTGCTGTTCGTGCACGGCTTGTCCGACAGCTGCCTCGTCCATTTGTACAGATTTTCCTCCCATTGCAACTGCCAGCTGCATAAGTGCCTCTGATAATTCTTTTAATCCTGGTACATTGATTGTTACTTCTAAACTCATTACTGTTTCCTCTCTTTCATATATGTATGGTTAATTGTTACTATTTTTCTCTGCTAAAAATTTGCCAAAAAGTACCTCTCCAGCGTTTCCCTCAAATTCCCCACTTGATAACTTACTTAAAAATGCTAAAGAATCAATAAATGAATCTGCCTCCGCCTTACTCGTTGTTCTAGAAATTGATGCGTGAAAATTTCTCAAAATCTCGGGTGTTTCACACCAAATAGTCTCCAAGTCACCGGATATCTTTAACTCCATTGCTTCATTTTTTTTGTATTCTGCTTTAATCAATTGACTTTCCCTCCAAAATCCTCTACAATTTAATTGTGTTTTTTTGAACGTGCACCCTAAAAGGTCTGCAAAC
>ULMJ01010016.1_pt1 | contig 35616 bp, 23 predicted proteins | sample 1951641 | NCBI WGS metagenome assembly ULMJ01 (sample SAMEA4835550, study PRJEB28245) | human gut metagenome | biome: gut microbiome; material: fecal sample | place: Denmark | collected 2008 | reverse complement strand
GTAGGGAGAGATAGCTTTGCCCACGCTGTGGAAGAGGATTTGAAAAAGGATGGCGTGGATCTGGCGTACTTGAAAGCAGATGAGACCGTCTCCAGCGGTGTGGCCGTTGCTCTTATAGGCGAAGGCGGAAAACGTTGTTTTACCACTGTGCGGGGAGCGAATCAAGTATACGGGGCCGAAGATCTTAGAGAGGTTCCGTGGAATGAATTCGGATTTGTCCATATTAATGGGTATTTTCAGTTTCCCAGTTTGGAGCCAGAGCTCCCTTCTCTTTTGGAACAGGTAAAGGAGGCTGGCTGTACGGTTTCTTTTGATACTGCTTCCTGGGATCCATCTGGAAGATGGTATGAAAGCATTCAGCCTTTTGCGCGTTATATCGATTATTTTTTTGCCAACGCTGCCCAGCTGTTTCAGCTGACAGGAGAGCGAGATCCCCGAGAAGCGGCCGCGTTCCTGCGAAGGGAAGGAGTGGGTTGTGTGGTGGCTAAGCTGGGAGAACAGGGGAGTGTTACTTTCCTTGATGGAGAGGAGATTCTGGTAAGTTCCTATCCGGTTGAAGCGGTTGATACTACAGGCGCTGGAGACAGTTTCGACGCAGCTTACATGTATGGTGTGGCTCAAGGCTGGTCTCAGCGGGAATGCGGTCAATTCGCCAATACAGTGGCTGGTTTGAACTGTACCAGGATTGGTGCTACCGCTGGTGTGCCAGATCTTGAAACGGCCCTGGAACTCAGCAAAAAGCATTACAGTTTGGTATAAAGGAATCATTGAGAATGCCTGACCAAAGAAAGGAGAACCTTCATGTCACTGGTAACATCCACAACACTTTTTGAACACGCCCGGAGCCATTCTTACGCTGTTCCGGCATTCAACGCCAACAGCTTTGAGATGATCGCGGCTTTGATCCGGGCGGCGGAAAGAGAACATTCGCCGCTGATTCTGCAAATCGGAAAGAAATATCTGAGTTACATGCCTGCGGATGAAATCGGGGCGTTGGCAAAATATATGGCGGAAAAGGCGAAGGCGCCTGTCTGTGTTCATTTGGATCATGGCGCAGACTTGGAAATGGTGAGAGCTTGTCTGGAAAGCGGATTCACTTCCGTGATGTATGACGGATCCTCTTTACCCGATGATGAAAACATCCGCAACACCCGGGAAGTGGTACGTCTGGCTGAGAAATACGGTGTGCCTGTGGAGGGTGAGATCGGTCAGGTTCTTCAGGCGGAAGAGGTCCCTGAAGGGGAAGAGCCAGATTTCCTGACGGATCCCCAACAGGCGTATCGCTTTGTGAAAGAAACAGGGGTGTCCAGCGTGGCTGTGGCAGTGGGAAATATCCACCACATGAAGAAAAAACACGCGAAAATCGATTTTCCTCGAATCCAGCGTCTACGGGAGATCATTGATATCCCCATGGTCATCCATGGTTGTAGTGGTGTTTCAGATGACGACGTGCGTCGGGCCGTGTCACTGGGGATTAACAAGGTGAACGTGGCTACTGAATATAACTTGGCTTTTACGGACGGACTTCGGGAGTTTACCACCAGCCGTCCGGAAGAATTTTTCCCCATGGAGCCCTTGAAGGCCGCCATGGAACGAGTAGAATCTATCGCCCGGGATCGCATCCATGTTTTGGGAGCAGACGGACGTTATTAATTAAGAACAACAATTTTTAAAATCAGATAATATTGCGAAAAGGAGTGACCAGATTATGAAACCTTGCCGTATTTATATGGTAAGCACGGTGCAGACAAGCTTCTGGGGATCCCAGAAACGCCAGTATGAAACATATTATATTCCCGAAATGGAAAAATTGGCGCAGACCATGGGGTTTGAGCTTACGAGCCAGAAGGAGATCATTACTACTCCCGCAGAGGCGATAGAGGCGAAAAAACGTATATCCCAGGGTGAGTATGACCTGCTTCTCATACAGGTTTCCACCTTCGCGGATGGAAACCTGATCTCCCCATTGGCTGAAACAGGTGTCCGCCTGGGATTGTGGGGGATTCCGGAGATCACCTCTACTGGGGCGATCCCCAACAATTCATTCTGCGGTGTCAATATGTACGGAAGCATCATCCATCAATATATTGATAGGAATATGCCTTACAAGTGGTTCTTTGGTGATGTAACGGATCCCCTGTTCCGAGACAGATTCCAGATCACAGTGCGGGCTTTAGGAGCTCTGAGGGCCCTCCGTGGCGCCAAGATCGGTCTGATTGGAGGCATCGCTCCCGGATTTAACGATCTGTATTATGACGAACGGCAGACTAAGGAAAAGCTGGGGATCACGGTAGATAGAGTGTTGGAGTTCTCTGACGTGAAAGACAAGGCTCTCTCCTATCCTTTGGAGGAAATCCTGCCTATTGTGGGAGATATCCAGAAAGAAAGCGCCGGCGTAGCGCCGGACATGACCCGCATGGGATTGGAGAACACCGCTCGTGTATACAGAGCTTTTGAGGACTTGGTGAAAGAGAATGGATACGATGCCATTGCCATCAGCTGCTGGCCCCGTTTTCGTAAGGAGCTTGGAATCGTGGTCTGCTCTGTGATTGGACGGCTGCTGGAAAATGGCATTGTAGCTGCCTGCGAAGGAGACGTGGACAGCGCTATCAGCATGCTGATGCTCCATCACCTGACAGATGTCCAGCCCATGCTGATGGACTTGTCCAAACCTGATTTCACAGACGATACTGTGTTGATGTGGCATTGTGGTTCCGCTCCCAAACGCTATGCGGACAAGAATGGTGTTCTTTTTGATGGACATTATAAGCCCGGCAGTCGAGTGACCTGCATGGACGACATTCGGGTCAGCGGCGTGAATAATATGTATTACCAGGCTCAGCCTGTCACCGTGGCTCGATTCACCGACAATTATCGGTCGATGCTCATCTTCACTGGGGATTTTGTCGATAAAGCCGACCATAGCTATGATGGCAGCCGGGGCTGGGTAGGAAATATGACCATGGATGGAGAAAGCCTCTCCGCGCTGGATCTTGTAAACACCATCATGGCACGGGGATTGCAGCATCATTTCCCAATTGTGGCAGGCCATGTGGAAGAAGAAGTTCGGGAGATCGCTGCGTGGTTGGATGTAGAGCCTGTTTCTCCCATCCCTTGCAAACGGTATCTTCAGATTCAGAGAGGGTAAAGCGCTATGGCCATAGAAAAAGCTCCCTTTGGAGTGCTGGAGGATGGCAGAAAGGTAAGCCTCTATACCTTGAAAGGCAGCGATGGTTTTTCTCTCACGGTGACGGATTTCGGGGGGAAAATGGTAAGCCTGATGGCGCCGGACCGCCAGGGAAACCTGGAGGATGTGATCTTGGGCTTCGATGAGCTAGCTCCCTATCTGGTCCGAAATCCCTACTTTGGAACGCTGGTGGGGCGGTGCGCCAACCGTATCAGGGGGGCAGAGTTTGAGCTCAACGGCAAGACCTATCATTTAGACGCCAATGCATATCCTCACCACCTGCATGGGGGATGGGGTGGTTTTGACAAAAAACTGTGGGATTCGGAAGTGGTCTCGGACCATCGGGGAGAGCGGCTTCATCTTCACCTGCTCAGTCCCGATGGGGATCAGGGATATCCCGGAAACCTGTCGGTAGACGTTTACTATACTGTTGATGAAAACAACCGAGTGTCTTTGGAATATTTTGCTTCGGCAGATAAAGATACGCTTGTCAACTTGACAAATCACTGTTATTTTAATCTAAACGGACATGAGGGAGCCACGGTGCTAAACCATGTGGTCACATTAAAGGCGGATCAGATCACTGACCTGGATGAGGAGAAAATGGTGTATGGAAAACTGCTTCCTGTGGAGGGAACACCGTTTGATTTTCGGATGCCTCATGCGGTTGGGGAGAGGATCCATCAGGATGATCGGCTGCTTCAGCTGACCCAAGGCTATGATATCAATTATGTTTTGGACCGGCAGGGCAATGGACTAGAACGTGTCTGCCAGGTGACTGTGCCGGAAAACGGACGCCGGATGACGGTGTACACAACCCTTCCTGCCATGCAGCTATATACCGCCAATTATATCCGTGATGATTTCGTTTTCACGGGTAAAGGCGGCGCAGCTTATGATCATCCGTACTGTGGGATGTGTTTGGAGACTCAGTATTATCCCAATAGTCCCCATTGTTCCCAATTCCCCTCCATTGTCCTGAGGCGGGGAGAGACTTACCACTCGGAAACTATCTACCATTTCGACTGTGATTAAAAGGGAGGAGACCCATCATGTGCGATTGGAAAAAAACCATTACCATCGGTACGGCGTACTATCCCGAGCACTGGGGAAAAGAGCGCTGGCTCAAGGACATCAAGATGATTCAGGAAAGCGGCATGACCACTCTGCGGCTGGCAGAATTGGCATGGGCGCAGATGGAACCGGAAGAGGGACGGTTCGATCTGGACTGGCTGGAGGAATTTATCGACCTTGCCTGGAAAGAGGCGGGCTTGAAGGTGATTTTGGGGACTCCCAGCGAGGCGTCTCCTGTCTGGCTGCGGGACAAGCACCCGGAAGTGCTTCGAGTCAATGCTGCCGGGGAACGAGAGGGTGGCCGAGGCCAGCATTGCCACACTTCTCTGGTGTATCGCGGCTATATTTCCCGCATGGCGGAAGAGATGGTCAAACGGTTTGCACACCATCCCGCAGTAGTGGGATGGCAGATCGACAACGAACTGCGGGGTGTGGAGTGTTACTGCGAGGATTGTGCGAAGGCTTTCCGCAAGTGGCTGCAGAAAAAATACGGCACACTGGACGAACTGAACGAACAGTGGGGCACATGGTTCTGGAGCCAGCATTACAACTCCTGGGATGAGATTCGCCTGCCCACGCAAGACCAGCTGACTATCTCCACTTCACAAGTGGTGGATTATAAACGGTTTGTCTCCGACACCACAGTGGACTTCCAGAACATGCAGGTGGATATTATCAAGAAATATGCACCTCACCAGTTCGTCTCCCATAATTCACTGGGTGCTCGATATTACTCTATTAATATGTTTGACCTGGCAAAAAAGCTGGACTTCTACGCATGGGACACCTATCCCCATGTGGACGCGGACTACACGGAGTGCTGTCTGGGACACGATCTGGCCAGAGGCACGAAGCATGGGAGCTTCTGGATGCTGGAACAGAAGAATGGGTATTTTAACGGCTCCAACTACAATTTGGCGCTGGAACCTGGTATCGTGCGCAACTGGGCCTATCAGGATATTTCCCGGGGCGCGGACGGTGTAATGTTCTATCGGTGGAGAGCCAATCGTTGGGGCCAGGAGCAGAATCCCAACGGAATCCTCCGCCATGATGGTTCTCCCCGCCGTGCGTATTATGAAATCCAGCAGTTGGTAAAGGAACTGGCGCCCATCAGTGGTGATTTGGCTCAGTCCAAGGTTTACGCTCCGGTAGCGCTTCTACACAGCTATTCCGATGTTTGGGCCCACCAGGCCAAGCGGCAGTATACCAATATCAGTTACGATGACGTGATGATGGAATATTACCGGGCACTTTCTGAGAACGGGGTAACACCTGATATCATTCTGCCGGATGACAAGGAACTCAGCCGGTACAAGGTGGTTTTGGCTCCTAATTTGATGCTCATAAGCCAGGCCGAGGCGGAGAATCTGAAAGAATATGTGAGAAATGGCGGCCACTTGGTGCTGGGTGTACGGGCCGGCATGAAGAATGAGAACAATGTGGTAACCGATCAGCCCTGGCCTGGTGTTTTGGCGGAGTTGGCCGGCGTGACCGTGGACGAGTTTGAGGCGTTCCCTGAGCATGCTTGGAATACAGTGGTTTATCAGGGTGAGAAGTATGATGCCAGAAAGTGGGCAGATGTGCTGACTGCTCAGACAGCATCGGTGGAAGCGGTTTATGGAGGAAAGTTCTATCAGGGAAAACCCGCCATCACCCGCAATCAGTATGGAAAAGGCACAGCCACTTATCTGGGTGTGGCAGGGAGCCCCGCTTTGGTAAAGCGTTATATTGAAAGCCTGCTGGACGAATGCGGTATTGTGCGTACGGATCTTCCCGCCGGCGTGTTCCTGACTCTGCGTGAAAAAGGGGACAAGCGCTTCCTGTTTGTGATCAACATGAATACGGAGCCCCGTTATGTGGAGATCCCTTACACTGGCACCAGTTGTGTTACGGGCCAGAGAGCGGGAAAAACACTGTGTATAAAAGGAATGGACACGGAACTGATCCTCTGCGATCCGGATGAAAGGGGGTAACGCTCCCATGCGGTTGGGATTTATCGGAATCGGCATGATGGGTATGCCCATGAGCCGAAACCTGCTAAAAAAGAGCGGCTATCCGTTGATGGTATACGATGTAAATGAGGAGGCTGTGAAACAGCTGGCGTCGGAAGGGGCGGCAGCTGCGGACAATGCCAGACAGATCGTAGAAAACTGTGACGTGATTTTCACCATGCTACCTAGAAATGAGCATGTGCGCAGTGTCTATCAGGAAATTGCTGATGGAGTCCGTCCGGGACAGATCTATGTGGAGATGAGCACTATTTCCCCGGAGGTTTCCCGTGAGATGGCGAATCTGGTGAGGGAAAAAGGGGCAGATCTTTTGGACGCTCCTGTGGTGAAATCCCGCCCCGCTGCTGTCAGCGGAACACTGGGAATTTATGTGGGGGGAAGGAAAGCAACCTATGAAACAGTGCTTCCTCTGCTCCAGTGCATGGGTTCCAACATTATCTACCTTGGGGAAAATGGCAGCGGGCTGGTGATGAAGCTGTGTCACAACCTGCTGGTGGCGGAGATCCAGAACGGTGTGAACGAAGTTCTGCACCTGGCTAAAGCGGTTGCCGGGATCGAGCCGGAAACTTTCGCGAAAGCTGCTTCTTACGGAGGAGCGCAGACTTTTTATCTGGATTCCAAAGCGGAGGTCCTGCAAAAAGGAGACTTTACACCGGCGTTTGCCGCAGAGTACATGCATAAAGACCTTTCTCTCGCGAAAGAGCTGTGCGCACAGGCTGGACTTGTTTTTGACGGAGCAGAGACAGCCTTCCGGCGCTATGAGGAAGTAATGAAGGCTGGCTGGGGCAAAGAGGATTTCAGCTGTACCTATAAGCTGTTTGACGATGAGGTTCAAAAGTGAAAACAGTATTGTTCCTCTTGGTGGTTTTTGGGACCAATGTCATCCAGGGGATCACCGGTTTTGCCGGTACGCTGCTGGCTATGCCTCCTTCCATGATGCTCCTGGGCGTGGAGCCAGCCAAGGCGATTTTAAACGCAATGGGATTAGCGGCCAGTTTGGTGATCGTCTGGCAGGACCGAAAATCTGTCAACGTTAAACAGCTGGGCCGCATGGTTCTGTTCATGACGCTGGGGATCGTTCTGGGATTATTGCTGCTTCAGCTGGTAAGGATCGATTTTCTTTTGGTGATTTATGGGATATTTCTGCTAGTATTCGCCCTATTTAAGTTGTTTTCCAAAGGAACGGGGCGTGTTCTCTCACCCGCATTAGGAGTGTTGATACTAATCGCGGCGGGAGTGATCCATGGAATGTTTATTTCCGGAGGTTCTCTACTGGTGATTTATGCCGTGAACGCCTTACCCGAGAAAAAAGAATTTCGCGCTACCCTGTCCGGTGTTTGGGTGGTGCTGAACAGTTTGCTTTTGATTCAGCATGGGGCTCAGGGATATTTCACAAGTTCTACACTGTGTCTGACTTTGATCTGCCTGGTTCCACTGTTCCTGGGAGTCAAGCTGGGTGGAATCCTACATGAAAAGGTCAATCAAGGCACTTTTTTGAGGGTAACCTATGTGCTGCTGGCTATCTCGGGTGGGATGCTGCTGTTCTAGGAAACAGGCAGTCATGCAGTGCTGAAGGAAACTGCTACTTGCATTTCCCCATGAGAAAAGATACAATAACTCATAGGGAGTTTTTACCAAATAAGGGAGGAAAACGTCATGCCCAAAACCCTGGTTAAAGCGCGGCAGGCAGGGCGATACAGCAAGGTTTTTGACCTGATCCGCCGCAACAATGGTCAGCTCTCCCGCTTTGACATTTGTAAACTGACAGGATATAGTACCACAACTGTTACCGCGGTGGTGGATCGTCTTATCGCAGACGGCCTTGTGGTGGAGGATGAAAGTCAGGAAAGCCGTGTGGGCCGCCGGCCTTCATTGCTGAACATTCAATGTGACAGCGTTTTTTTCGCAGGCATCGAATGCAATGCTATGGGTGTAAACCTTACCGTGGCGGACGCCAGTCAAGCCATTGTTCTCCAAAGCAGTACTTCCCTGGATTCTCCCCAGACCGAGGAGATCTTAGCCGCAATGAAAGCGCTGCTGGATCAGTTTATCCAAGAGAACCCTGAGATTTGGGAAAAAACTCCATCAGTGACTTTTTCTATTCCCGGTAAATTGAACACGAAAACAGGTGTAGGCATTCAATATCGTACGGTCCCTGATTGGCATGATGTGGATTTCAGTGCCCAGTTCGCCTATTTGGGGAAGCGGCTGATCTTTTTGAACAACGTGGACGCTATGCTCACAGGGTATCGCACAGAACATAATTTAGGTCCTGATCGTTCCGTGATGTTTCTAATTATTCGTAACAGTGCCGGTGTGCGTCTTTTCTCCAAAGGGATGCTCTGCTCTGAGCTGGGAATCGTGTGTGAGATCGGTCATATGAAGGCGGAAGGCTCCACCCGGTGGTGCGCCTGCGGAAAGAAAGGCTGTTTTGACGCAGAACTTTCCTCTACTGCCATGGTCAGTAAGCTTCGTGAAGCCCACTATGCGGGACTGCTGGATGAAAATATGTTGTCTGGAGATAGTGAGCTCACATTGGATACTTTGTTCCGGTTGGTGGAGCAGGGCGAGCCTACGGCGGAAAGGTTGCTGGCGGAAGCTGGAGATTTCCTTTTTCAAATGCTGAATATTTTGTTAGCCTTTTTCCGTCCCGATATCGTGGTGCTCTCTTCGTTTTACCCGGAGTCTATCTGTCATTTTTCGGAAATGCTTCAAACGAGGTTGGCAGAACATCTGGAGGACGATAAAATGCCGGAAATCACCTGCATTCCTCCCGCGAATGCGCTGGCAAGTTTTGGGGCTACTATTGTAGGCTACGAAACGGCTTTCCCAAATAAAGTCACGGAAATATAATAAAGAAAAGGACGGCGCATTCTCCGATAAAAACGGAGGATGTGTCGTCTTTTTTGTATGCCCATATAGTATGTGTGTTTCACTTTGAAACACAAGATTAGTTGCAAAGATAAAACCCTCCAAGGAAAACCTTGGAGGGCTTGGTGCGCCCGACTGGATTCGAACCAGCGGCCTACAGAGTCGGAGTTTCCCGGTACAATGTAGCGTGCCGGGAAGCAGAAGAACAGTACTGTCTGTGAAAGAACTGGCCACGAAGCGGAGACCGGAAGCAATGACTGTGAAATGCTTATTTTTTCCCTGCCTAAACAGATTTCTCAAGTTATTTGATCCGTTCCATTTGGTAAACCAGATTTAAGAGAATATTAGCGATAGCTTTTGTGCCGGAAAGGGCCTTTTTCGTAAATCCGCTATCGTCAGAAATCTGTTCCTCTTTTGGATACCACCTTCACCCTGTCGTTGTTTTCAGAAGTGCTGGTAATAGTTTGTTCTGTCCTGCCTGTCGTGTTTCTATTTTGAAGCTATAAGAAGAACAGAACCCGCTCTTATCGGGGATAGTGGTTATTTTGTGACCATTTTACGGATACCGTTGAACGGATGGCCGTTGGCAATCTCCAGCAACCCTTCCGCAATATTGGCTGGGAAAGTACCTCCACTAGAGAGAACCGTGGCCCGTAGGGGAGAATCCGCGCCGGACATGACCATCATCTTGAAAGCCGGGTTGGAGTAGTCAGCCTTGCCACCGAAGGACTTAGCAATGGCGTTCTCAGTAGCTTTGAACATCATCCTCATCACCAGTGAATGGCCTTTCATCTCCATGGTGGTATGTTCCATGGTGAATTGTCCTTTTTCCAGAGAAAGATCCCTTTGCGCAGGGCCGCCATACAGAGCTTCAAATTCGGCGTTTGTGGGCAGACCCTGCAGTGTTTCATACCAGCTGCCGGCTTGCCAACCGGGAGCGGGCACAGATTCCCCGAGCACATCTAGCGTACCCTTAAGGCGGATATCTACACTGGAGGCGCCTACCAGCACACCGTAGCACCCGCCAGGAATTTTCCATCCATTGGACCAGACGGCAAAGCTGCGGTCATCCAGAGAAAACGTCACAGTCCGGCTTTCACCGGGGGACAGCGTTACTTTGGCAAAGCCTTTGAGCTCCTTGACCGGGCGATAGAGACCTTTTTGGGGTGGGGCAAGGTACAGTTGGACTACCTCCGCTCCAGTACAGTTTCCTGTGTTTGTGATAGTGGCACAGATGTACTGGTGATTCACTTTCAAATCAGAATAGGTAAATTGTGTATAGCTTAGCCCGTGGCCAAAGGCGAATTGTACCGGAACACCTGCCTTATCGTAGTAGCGGTATCCTACATACAGTCCTTCTGTATAGCAGGTGTATTTTTGGCCAAAGGTTTTCCGATTGGGCACATCCTCATAGCGCACGGGCCAGGTTTCTGTTAATCTGCCGCAGGGATTGGTCTCTCCGGTGAGCAGACGAGCTGCTGCTGCGCCGCCGGCCTGTCCTGGCAAGCCCATGTATAGTACACCTTTTACCCGATCGAGCCAAGAGGTTTCCACAGCACTGCCGCAGAATAGCACCACCACGGTATGGGGTTTGGCAGTTGCTACAGCCTCAATTAGGCGGATATGTCCCTCTGGCATGGCCATGTTTTCCCGGTCAAATCCCTCCGACTCATATATATCCGGCAGCCCGGCGCAGACAACGGCTACCTTGGCTGTTTTGGCTGCGGCAACGGCTTCGGCCAGGCTTTCCGCTGTGGTTGCACCATTCTCATCGCAGCCGGGGACAAAAGGAACCTGGGGCCAGGCATCCCGTAAAGTGGTCAGCTGGGTGGGGTTGATATGACTGGATCCCGCCCCTTGATACCGCATGGTGCGAGCCATTTCTCCGATCAGCACCACGTCAGCTGGATCCAGTGGCAGGATGTGGTCCTCATTTTTGAGCAGTACGGCACCTCCTTCCGCCACGGTCTGTGCCAAGTTGTGGTGGGAGATCCGGTCAAAAGGTTTGCCTTTGGAACGTTTGGAACCCCGCAAGGCCAACTGGATAACCCGCGCAGCGCAGGCGTCCACAGCGCATTCCGGGAGGCTACCTTCTTCCACGGCGCGCTGGACCCAGTTCTCCATGTAATCACTTCCGCCGGGCATGGAAAGGTCGCACCCAGCTCTCATAGCGGATACACGGTTGCACAGGGCACCCCAGTCGGTGACTACCAAGCCTTCATACCCCCAGTCTTTGCGTAGTACATCCGACAGCAGCCAACCGTTGTCACTGGCGTGCACGCCATTGATCTGGGGATAGCTGCACATGACAGTTTCCGGTTGAGTCTGGCGGATTACGGTTTCAAAGGGAGGCAGATAGAGTTCCCGCAGAGTACGTTCGTCCACCTGGCTATTGCCGTTAAAACGTTTGTATTCTTGGTTGTTGGCAGCAAAATGCTTCAGGCTGGTGCCCACCCCGGCATCCTGAGCTCCCTGTACCCAGGCGGTACCCATGGCCCCGGCGAGGAAGGGGTCCTCTGAAAAGTACTCGAAATTTCGGCCACACAAGGGATTTCGCTTGATGTTTACTCCGGGGCCTAACACCACATCCACTCCATAAAAGAGGGCTTCTTCCCCAATGGCCCGGCCCTCGGCCTGTAAAAGTACGGGGTCCCAGGTAGCTCCGCTGGTTACGGCAGTGGGGTAACAGGTGGCCGGAAGTGATTCGTTCACCCCCAGCATATCAGCGGCATTCCTCTGGTAGCGGACCCCGTGGGGCCCATCACTCATGGTTATGGCGGGGATGCCGTAGGTTTTCAAAGCCTTACTGTGCCAAAAATCCGCCCCGTTGCACAGGGAAATCTTCTCTTTCAGGCTCATCCTGCTCAGAATTTCGGCGATTGCTTTCTCCATGATGGTTCCTCCTGGATTCAAGGGATCTACACATATTCTTACGGTGTAGAGTGTAGCAAAGGGATCCGACTGCTGTATATCGTTATGTTGATTTATATATCCAAATTGTGATAAACTCAAGGTTGGAAACTACTTTAGGAGAAAGGGTCTGCCCATGGATTTTTTGAAAAGCTGTGAACAGCTTTATAGTATCACCCACATTCCCATGCACATTGTTTCTATGCGGGGAGAAAGCCAGGCCAGCTTTCCCTCCAGCTTAACAGGAAAAGTGGATAGCAGAGTTATGGAGTATGTGCTGATGGATTTTACTTTCCAGCATCGCGATGCCCTGCATCCCATCATCACCTATGTGGATCCGGGATATTTTGTGGGGGTACTAATTTTAGACCCCGGACGTTACTGTGTGGTAGGCCTTGTCAGCCCCTTTTCCCACAGCCGTGAAGAAGTGCTGCGTTTGGCAGCGGGGACCATTGCTCCGGAAGCCATGCAGTCATTTTGCGACATGATGATGCAGGTGGATCGGATAAACCTGGATCAATTCAAGGCGTTTCTCTGCATTTTGGTCAAGCTCGCCCAAGGAGTGGATATTTCTGAGGAGGCAATCCTCTTTGTGGACAACACCATCCGCCCTCCCTACAGCAAGCAGAAGCTGGAAAGCGTGTTGTTTGATCTGCGGGAGGAAGAGGAGTTCCATGTTCCGATGGATTTTGAATCGGATATATGCGCTGCCATTGAAGATGGAAATGCCTCGGTTTTGGAACGGCGACTGCAAACGCCCACTTCGGGAAGGGTGGGGCGCATGAGCGCCAATGCGTTGCAGCAGCAGAAATATGCGTTTATCAGCTTTGCCACACTGATTTCCCGAGCAGCCATTCGCGGTGGACTGCCCAATGAGGTGGCTTTCAGCCTCAGCGATATCTATTGCCAGCGTGCGGATGTGCAACGGGAGATTCCGGTGCTGGAGCAGTTGACTTATGACATGGCCCTGGATTTTTGCACCCGTGTTGCTGAGGTGCGCCAGGCATCCATCCAAAGTCCACCAGTGCGTATCTGCCTGGATTATATTTCTCAGCATCTCCATGATGACCTGCGGTTGGATCGATTGGCGCATCACTGTGGTCTGTGCAGCCGCAGCCTTTCAATGAAGTTCAAGGCAGAGCTGGGTGTGGGGATCACCGAATACATCCACCGGGAAAAGCTGCGGGAGGCCAAATATCTGCTCACTCACACAGACCATACCTTGACTCAGATCACCAGCTATCTCAACTATCCCACCCAAAGCTACTTCACCCAGATCTTCAAAAAGTATGAGGGCTGCACCCCCCTGCAGTACCGAGAGGATCCCCATGGTCTGCGCAGGGGATCAGATTGATTGTCCTACCCAAGCAACCAAGGGCCCAGGCAGAGCGAGCCATCGCTTTACCCGGGCCCTTGTCTTGTATCAAAAAGGGTGAGGGGCCTCTGAGGAAAAGAAACCTCTCATGAGCAAAAATCTTAATTTCAATATAAAAATCGGAATATTGATATACGTGTTTCCGCCTTTTGTATTACAGTGAAGTAAAGCGGAGCATTTTTGATCCAACTGCTCAACAGGCGGAGTGCTTGTTAGAGAACTGTCTTGCTCCGTTCTATACACAGGAAGGATGAACTGCCGTATGAAAGAGACAAAGCTGTTAGAAAGGCCGGCTTTTCGCTCCCGTATCACCTGGCCGGAGGTGACCCATAGTGAAAAGTGGCTGGGATATCTCCTAGGGCCGGTGGGGGCAATGCTACTCAATGCGGTGCTGGCTACCTACTTGAACGTTTATTACACCGATGTGCTCAAGCTTACCAGCGTGTGGGGCGGTGCGTTTTTGGTGGTGTTTCCCATCATCTCTAAGATTATCGACGCCATCACTAACATAGTGATGGGGCGTGTGATTGACCGCACGCACACCAAAGAGGGCAAGGCCAGGCCTTGGCTGCTGCTTTCCTCCTTGCTTTTGGCGGTTACAGGTGTTTTGCTGTTTACAGTTCCCACATCATCTGAAACTGTGCAGGTCATTTGGGTGATGGTTTCCTACAATCTGTTCTATTCTCTGGCCTATACCATCTACAGTATGAGCCACAACTTGATGGTGCCCCTGTCCACCCGGAACACCACTGCCCGGGGACAGCTTTCGGTGTTCAATCAAATTACTACGGTGATGATGAGCGGTATCTTGGTGGCATTGGTATTCCCCATGGTGATTATGCCCACGCTGGGGGTAGACCAGGGCCGGTGGATTGCCCTGATGAGTGTGCTTTCTATTTTGGCCCTGCCTCTCACGCTGGTAGAGTATTACTTTACCAAGGAGCGTGTCACGCTGGAGTCCCAAGAACAGGAGGAGCCAGACGTCCCCTTTGGCAAGCAGTTGAAGGTAATCTTCACCGATAAATATATGCTGCTGATTTACGCCTATTTTATCATTTACACTGTTGGCTCCTGCGTGAAAAACGTCAGCTTGCCCTACTTCTGCAATTATGTGTTGGGCAGTTATAACGACGGTATCACCCAGACAATGGTTTCGGCTATTGGGGGTATTCCCATGGGCATTGGCATTTTTGCTGTTTGGCCTCTAGCCAAGAAGTTTGGCAAACGCAATTTGACCTTGATTGGATTTGTGCTATACGCCCTGGGTAGTGCAATATGTTGGTTGTTTCCCCATAACATGGTGATGGTGCTAGTGGGGCAGTTCGTGAAAAACACCGGTGGCCTACCTTGCTCGTATGTGTTCATGGCCTTGTTTGCCGATGTATTAGACCATCTGGAATGGAAAACCGGTTTTCGCAGTGATGGCATTGCCATGTCAGTGTACAATACAATCGCAGTGGCTATGGTGGGCATTTGTCAGGGAATGTTCAACGGCCTTCTGGCCAACAGCGGGTATGTGGCGCCAGAGATTGTAGACGGTGCGACCGTGGCTGCCACCCAGTCTGCAGCGGTGCAGAATGTGATTACTTTCGGATTTGTCGGGTTAGAGGTGTTCACCGGCGTGATTTTGGTAGCCTTGCTGGTGTTTTTAAATGTGGAAAAGGACATCGACAACAAGCAGGCGGAAATCAAAAAGCGGAGGGCCCACTCATGAAAGCCACACGTTTGAAAACAGAATATCTTTTTGCCCCTGTGGGTATCGATATCTTTTGTCCACGGCTGTTCTGGAACTGTGACGGAGGCCAAAAGCAGACGGCCTACCAGATCATTGCAACGGGGGAAACCGGAGGTCTCCTGTGGGACAGCGGACGGGTGGAAAGCACTTCCATGCGGGCAGAATGGTCTGGAAAGCCGGTTCCCCCTCGTACGACCGTCACCTGGAAAGTGCGTCTGTGGGATGAAAACTATACTCCTGGTCCCTGGCAGGCATCCTCCTTTGAAACAGGGCTGCCCCAGGGCCAGCCCTGGAGTGCCCAATGGATCAGCGGGGGCTATTTGCCCAAGAAAAATCGGCGCTATCCGGTGGACTGTTTTCAAAAGACTTTTACCGTAAGCAGTGTAAAGAAAGCCCGGATGTATATCACGGCCTGTGGGCTGTACGAAGCGCGGCTTAACGGTGCACGGGTGGGGGAATTCGTTTTGGCGCCGGGCTACACCGATTACCGTAAGCGGGTGCAATATCAAACCTATGACGTGACCAGCCTGCTGCGCGCTGGGGAAAATATTTGGACTGTTCAATTGGCGGATGGCTGGTACAGGGGCTGCTGCGGCGCCTGGGGCCTGGTGAACCAGTATGGGACACAGACCAAACTGCTGGCTCAACTGGAGATTACTAGCAGTGACGGCATCGTGCAGACAGTAATCACCGATGCCAGCTGGCACTGGAGCAATGACGGGCCCCTGCTTTTTGCTGACAATCAGGATGGAGAGGTGGTGGATGCCCGCCAAACACCCTCCTACAGTGGCCAGGCTCAAGTGGTTCGGCACGAAGTAATTCCCTCGGCTTCCAACAATGTTCCTCTCACCGAGCACGAAACTTTTCAGCCTGTGGTGCGCTCCACTCCTTCGGGCAAGACTGTGCTGGATTTTGGTCAGAACATCGCCGGGTATCTGAGCTTTACCCTGAACGCCAAGGCTGGGCAAAAACTCAAGCTGCGTTTCGGAGAGATGCTTGACAAAAACGGCGAGTTTACCCAAACCAATATCCAATGTTCCAATAAGAAGAAGACTACGCCCCTGCAGCAGATTGAGTACACCTGCCGGGAAGGTCAAAACTTTTACAAAACCACTTTTGCCATTTTTGGGTTCCAATATGTATTGGTGGAAGGGGATGTAGCTTTAGACCCGGCGCGCTGCTCTGCCATTGCAGTTTACTCCGATCTGGAGCGTACTGGATGGTTCACCAGTTCCAACCAGCTGCTTAACCAATTGTTCTCTTGTACGGTGTGGAGTGCCAAAAACAATCATGCTGATCTGCCCACGGACTGCCCTACCCGGGAACGTCACGGCTGGACTGGTGACGCTCAGATTTTTTGTCGCACTGCCTGCTACTTGTTCGACTATGCTGCCTTTGCCCGTAAATATGAGCATGACTTGACCGATGCCCAACACAAAAATGGCTGCTTCACGCAGATTGCCCCAGTGGGTGGTGTGGACAGCTACATGAATACTATGGACGGTTCTCCTGGCTGGTCTGACGCCGGGGTGTTCATTCCCTATGAGATTGCCCGGCAATATGGGGATCTTCCCATTTTAGCGGACAATTATGAGGCCATGCGCCGTTTTGCCCAGTACAAGCTTCGCACTTTGGGACGGCATTATTTGACCTCTGCCCCCACGGGGATCCCCCGCAAATACCGAAAATATATTTCGAATTATGGCCAGTCCTACGGGGAGTGGTCTGAGCCAGCTGATGTAAACGATTTCCGCATTTCAGACTTCGTGTCACCCCATCCGGAGGAAAGCACGGCTTACATAGTGCTGTTGTTGGAGCGCATGGCTGAGATTGCCCGCATCCTGGGCCATTCTCAGGATGCAAAAGAGTATACTGGTCAAGCGGAACAGGTGAGGGTAGGGTACCAGCATTTAGTGGCTGGGAAACGTTATTCCCTGGACACCAACCGCCAAGCCAAGCTGGTGCGCCCTCTCTTTATGAAGTTGCTGACCAAGGAACAGGAGAAATACGCAAAAAATCGGCTGTTGCAGGCCCTGGAACACTATAGTTGGCGCCTAGGAACAGGATTTCTTTCCACGCCGTTGATTCTCTACGTGTTGTCCGATATGGATATTGAGTACGCCTACCGCCTATTGGAAAACGAGCATTTGCCCGGATGGCTATGTATGCCCAAAATGGGAGCTACTACGATCTGGGAAAACTGGGAGGGCACCGAAACCCATAAACCCGCCTCGCTAAACCACTATTCCAAAGGTGCGGTATTCCAGTGGGTATTCGATTCTATGTGTGGTATCCAGGTAGAGGACGAAAACCACTTCCGTGTGGTTCCTTCCCCAGGTGGGCATTTCACTTACGCCAAGGCGGCTTACGCCAGTGTCTATGGCAAAATTGAAAGTGGTTGGATGCGAAAAGATAACGCGATTACTTTTACGATTACGGTACCAGCCAACTGTACCGCAGAGGTTTGTCTGCCAGATGGCAGCTGCCGCACTCAGGCGGCTGGAACACAGAGCTACACCATGCTGGAAAGGAAACAACCATGAGCCTCGTCCATACCATTATCTGCCGAAACAGCAAAAAAACAAAGACCTGGTATTGTGCCGAAAACCGCCCCGACTATGGGGCACGCCGAGCTGACGAACAGCGGCGAACAAGTAGCATTCTAGTGCCCAAAGGAGTCAGAATTGAAAAAGAAAACTGCGGTGGCGTGCCGGTGGAGGTTATCACTGCGGCAAAAAATCCTACAGACAGGGTGGTTCTGTATATTCACGGCGGCGGATTTGTGGGCGGTAGTGTGGAAACCCGGCGTATGTTCACCACCTACATCGCCAACCGGATGGAGTACAATGTGGCGGCGGTGGAGTACCGTTTGGCACCTGAGTTTCCTTTTCCAGCTGCCCCGCAGGACTGCTTGGCGGTTTATCGGCAGATTGTGCGGAAGTTTGCGCCAAAGCATATTGTTCTGCTGGGCGAAAGTGCTGGTGGAAACCTAGTGCTGGCCTTGCTGCTGCAAATTAAGGCTTCTGGGTTGCCCATGCCCGCAGCCGCTATTTGTTTTTCTCCTTGTGTACAGTATGACCATGTGCTGCCAAGCTACACTGAAAACCAGAACAGTGAGGCAATGGTCACCAACCTGGCGGAGGAAGTAGCCGATGTATATGTGTGCTCCCATGAGAAATCCCGCCTGTGTGACCCGTTGGTGGCGCCGTTGTACGGGGATTTCACCCATTGCCCGCCCATCTGTCTGTGGGCATCCACATCCGAGATCTTGCGGGATGACAGCATTTTTCTGTATGAGAAATTGAAAAAGGAAGGCCATTCCTGCCAGCTGTATCTGCGCAGGGGGATGATACATACCTGGATGATTATGCCATTCTTCCACGAAGCCAAAAAGGATCTGAAAATGATTCGGCGCTATATTGATAGCGCTATGGAAGGCATCCTTCCCCAAGGCTGTAAAATGATCCGGCTTTGAGTATCCAAATTGCCGAGTCTTTCCACACTACCAAAAGAAATCTCAAAAGTTAGAGGAATCTGTCACGAAGGCTGTCTAACTACAGCTATTTTTTGGGAAGTCCTTGTACCAATACTTGTCAATTTAATTTCGATACCCATAGGACAAGCCTTATTTCCAACTAACGTCTATAAACCTCCACAAACTAGTTCTTCTGTGATTTACACTTTGTCATAAAATCAGCTTATTGCGGTAGTTGGAGATGAGCCCTATTATTTGAAGGTTGAAATTTCCAACAATACGGGAGGCCAAGATATCATTGGTTATATAAGTAAGCGCTCTATTGCGGTCCACAGCCGTGAGAAATTACAAGAAGATTTGCAGTCAAAAGCAGAGAAATAAGCTGTGGCTATAAATTATCTTCTGACTTTTTACTGCTAATCCAACATAGGAAACACAAATGAAAAATCCCAAAGGAATAAACCTTTGGGATTTTTTGGTGTGCCCGACTGGATTCGAACCAGCGTTCTCGCCTGCCGGCTCGGTCGGAGTTGGTCAGTCGTCGCTGGCGACTAGCTCCCTACAGAGTCGGAGTTATCAGGCCGTCAAAGAAGAAACTCAGGTTTTATGCGGGTTTCAGGTACATCCCACAAATTCAGAGCCCATTTGGAAAACCGCGGAAGCCCTTGGTACACCTGGGCTCCCACGGTTTTTCTGGTTTTTGGAAAATAGTAGTCAAACAGTAGTCAAATAGATGAGAAAATAGTGAAAGAAGAAAATAGTAAAATTCAAACAAGTTTTTTCAATTTGCGATTGTGAATTTTTTATGGCTCTGTCCCCAGTCACACAATATGTAATCCTGAAAAGCTATACTAAGCTTTTGGGTGGGGCAGAAGCTTGCACTGCTGGTATCCAAGAGACGTAAGGCAGTGTGATTCTGACATCGGCTGTGACAATCTGCGTGACAGAAAAATCCAAGGCTGCCCTATGATTTCTTGAGATTATATAGCATCTCACTTAAAAAAGTTATAATACAAAAGTCGAATGAAAAGCCCTCCCTGCACTGTCCGGTTTTGGAATAATTTCGGGTGTACTTGCCAAGCGTCCTCTGTCTCATACCAATCCCCCAGCGGAATACGATTAGGCATGTTATCGTATGCTTCCCACAATGTGAAGATCATGGTCTGGAAATCCTGTTTATCCATCATAGAAGCTATCCACACGAGCCAGTCGGACTTGGTGTAACCCGCCCGATTATCTAAGGGCATACCATAGGGGTTTAGTCGGGCCAGGTAGGACTTGAGCTCCTTGTCCCAGGTGCCCATTGGAAAGATATTTAGTCCCAATAATTTATCCCATACAGCGTTGTATTTCATGCTGAAAGTATTGGGTTGATCAAATGCTAGGCGGTAAGTGCCGTTGCCATCGTCAGCCATCTTTACCCACTCTTTAGCCATAGATCTCGCTTCTTCCAACCACTCCTTGCCTTTGGACATGTCACCCCGCATCTGAAGCAGCTTACCATAAGCGGCTACACCTAAAATTGCCTTAATGGATAGATTGCAGTTATGAGCCAAGTGTCCAGCAAAATCGTCTGTGCATAGTTGGTTGTCTGGGTCCAGGCCGTTTTCACGCAAATAGTTTGCCCAAATAGTCAACAGCTCCCAGCCTTCATCCACGAAGTTCATATCCCCACTGGCCAGAGAGGCAGCTGCAGTCATCAGCAAAATATTCCCGCACTCTTCTACTGGCATCTGATTTTCGGGATCAGTCCCTCCGGAATATACCTGACCATTCAGCAAAGGAAACTGTCCGGCATCATGAGGTGCAAAGTCAAAAGGCCAAATTTCGCTGGAAGCATAACGGATCAGAGGTCGCATCATACCAAACACCAGTTTTGGTTGGTACCGCAAAAAAAGCGGGATAGAGGGATAGCTCACATCTGAGGTAGCAGCACATCCGTTAGAGAAACACTCTTTGGAAATGAACAGTACCTTTCCGTCCAAGTCTTCGCAGAGAGTGTGAGCGCCGATGACCTGACGGTAGGCAAGAAGAAGCAACTCTGCGTACTTACTTCCACCAGCTTGAGTGGCTTCTTCATGTAACTGGTTAGAAAACTCTTCACAACGTTGGGAAACGCTTTCCCACTCGGCAAAAGCTACCTCCAGCAGATCAGGGAGGTTCTTTCGCTCCTTTTTCCAGTAGGGATGCAAATTCTGGCCAAAGTATTGAATTGCGTACACCTCGTCATAGGCAAGAGCAAAGAGGACATTTTTCTCATCTTTCAAAGCAATCTGTGCTTGGATAGTTGTGCGGCCACTGTTTTCTTTCACAGAGGTTGTCCCCGATGATTCAACTGCCAAATACAGATTTCCCCAATCGATGCGCACATCGTCTCCAGAACGGTTCAAAGGCTGCTGCACACTATTGCCCAAAGTAATCGCATTGTAGCCTACACCCAAAACTTCTTTGGTTTCTACGGGTGACTGTCCTGCATGATCTAGGCAAAAAGCCTCATCAGCAGAAAGGGAAACGTAACACTCCGGAGGAATACAACCATGGCGGCCTTTAGCGCTCAGGGAGATATATGTAATAGGCCGAGCCAACACCTTCAAGTCGTCCAGCAGCAAAGGTGATGTGAAAGTTACTGTCAAGGTGACTTCTGGGCTTTCCATCACATAAATGGTGGAACAGGCTTTGACCTCCACGGATCTCATTTTCATTGGCAAGGCGTCAGTCTTTCCCAAAAAGCCATACCTTCGTTTCCCTACGTTCAGTATGCCGGTAAGAGGCTGAGACTCGCCAGTCCAGTGACAAGTGTCACTACGGTTGGGCACGTCATCCATGACCCACAGATTAAAGTAAGGAGTGTGGTTGACAAGAGGAACAGCAGGATAACGCATGCTATTCATTTTGAAAGCACCTCATTTACATTGTTTTTGGACTATCGTTTATGTCTCGCTTAACAAACTCTCAGAATTTTGACTCTTCTTATCTATATCCATAAGAAAAGTGAGAACCTGAGGAGACACCATTCACAAGATCGAGCGGATGAGGAAATCGATTAAACACCGTTATTAGATTATTTTCACGTGGATGCGTCACCGCAAGTCAACGCTATCATTCACCAACAGCTAATGAAAATTCCCCAGATACCATTTCCGTTTTCCTTGAGAGCTAAAGCTGTTAAGCATACCAAATTGAGCTATCACGATTTTTCAGACAGCCGCATTTCCACCCAAGTGTCGTTTCCTGTGGAATGCATATCATAGGTGATAATTGCTCGTCCGGACCACCCTTCAGGAGCATTGTCCTTCAACATCAACCAAGTGTTTCCCGTAAGAAGGGTATCACTTTGTATCACTTCATCTGCTTCCTGTTGTGTTCCCCATGGAACCGTACTGTCTCGCCGTGGGTTGACGGGCATAAAGGTGTACAGTACTGCTTTAGTGTATACGCCGTCCACATTGTAATCCACTCGCACGCTGAAAGAAGTGTTTAAATCCACTTCTTCATATGTTCCACCAAACACGCAGTCCAACTCTGCCACATCGGGAAGATTTTCCCGCTCTTGTGCAACAATGGCTCGGGCGCTGTATTCTCCATTCATCCCCAAATATGCCGTCTGATCGGTCTCGTCAAAAAAGGCATAGCTGCTTTTGCCCCGCTCAGGGAAATAATAACGCTTTCGGATCATGGTCCCCACAGACTCCGAGGATTCTCCTCCAGTCATTTCTCCATTATTCCCCATCCGGTACAAGGTAAATCCACCAGAAGGCAATTCTACAGTGAGCGTATCCCCCAGTTCTTCCACCTTGGTCACCATTTGGGGAGCAAGCTCAATGGTATCATTAGTGTTCCAATAAGGATCGTTTTTATCAGAAATAGAATAGATCTGGCATTCTCCTGTAGAGATAGGATTGTTCAGTAACTTGATCTGGGCTAATTGGTCGGTTTCACTATCGTTCCATACCAGGATATAAGAACCTGTTTCGTCGGAAGAAGCTACCGTGTGAACACCTAATTCTTCATCATTCTGTAAACCTGTCACAGAGACTCGTTGTTCCGGCATTTGGCTGTACATCCAGTAGGCCCAGTATGGTGCTTTGATCCGCCCTTGGGGATCCACCATACCCAAGGGCTCATAACCGGTATCCAAGAACTGCGCCCAGTGGGCCAAGGTCACGTCTGTCTCGTCCAACAGCTGTTCAAAAGAAGTGAGCATGGTTGCGCCACCAATAGCATGTTCTGCCGGTCCGTTGGCCTCGAAAGGCTGAATCAATGTATTGTACTCATTCAGATGCAATTCCGTGGTGTCAAACTCCTCGTATTGAGATAGAATGCTTCTGGCGTAATGGGTACGGTTAATATACTGGTTTTTATCGTAGCCATAGCTGTGATAAGTAAAGAAATCTAGAGGAACGTTCTCTTCCAACACACGGTCTAAGAACGCATTCATAGCGGCTTGACCAGTGACCTCAACAAATGCGCTGGATGGACCACCGATCACCGCGTCGGGATCTCCCTCTTTTAGGCCTTTGGCAGCTCTGATATACATCTCTGTATAATCAGCCATTGTTCCCAAAAAGAATACATCACCGCAATCTGGTTCATTGTAGACTTCATGGTAAGCAATCCGCAGGCCAGAGTTTTTATAATGGGCGGCAAGTTCCCGGAACATATTCTGCCATTGGTCTAAATTCGAAGGACCTTTTCTCCAGTTTCCGTCTACCTGAAGAGGAATGGGAATATAGCTCCAACTCCAATAGGGGCGGACTCCATGTTTATCGAGCAACTTCACCAAAGCATCTAGGTCTTCAAAATGATAAGTAAGTGCCGCTTCTGTACCATCAACCACCCGGGCAAAGGGGCGTCCATCCTCGCCCATGTAGATATCTACACGCAAGGAATCCGTCCGCAGGCCGTCCATTAGATGCCCATCCCGCGTATACTGATCCAATCCGACAATGCCACTGTTGAACAGGCCAAATTTTTTCAGCAGGGGCACCCCTTCTCTTTTTGAAAAATCAATTGTTACATCTGTTGTTTTCATTTCTTCAGAAACACCTTCTTCCGTAGTTTGAGAAGTATCTTTCTCCCACGTCCCGGTTTTCAAATCAGAGGAAATCTGGGAATTTCCCTCAGGTTTTATGTCTGACGTCTGGCAGCCTGTCAAACACAGCGTCACCGCCAGAAACAGGAATAAAACTTTGATCTTTTCAGGTCTTTTCATGAGAGTGCCTCGTCTCGCATTTTTCCGAATTTCTTCATCAGATCCAGCTCTTCTTGATCATAGGCGGTATGAAACGTATCAAACAGATCGTGCTGCCAGCGATTTAAAGGAAGCTCTCTATGATTCCATAGCTCATCCCAAGGTAGGAAGTGTTGGGATTTTCCAGCTACCAAGCCCCAGCTATAACTGCCTATTCTTTCCTCAAAATAAAGAGGAAGATTATCCTGGACAAAATTATCCTGCACACGGTTAAGCCACTCGGTATTCATCATGGGGCGTCCCTCTTTTTTTAGCTGTTCCACGACTCGTTTCACCCGGTCGATCTTTTCATACTGGTGAAAGGTAATGATATCGGACTCATCTAATGCCAAACGCTGTACAGGCTCTACATCCGCCTCTGGATTGATCCCGTAATCTTCAGGGTAGCTCCATACACCAGCAGTCAACGGCTGGATTGGATCTAAACTACGGGCCAGTTCAAAAGTCCGCTTGATGTAGGGAATACTCATATCATGACGATTGCTGTTGCCAGGCTCGTTCCATAAATCCCAAGCGTATATGCGCTCATCCTTTCCAAAACGGCGTAATAGGGAAATAAGGTATTCTTCCTGGGTGTCTCGCCAATCCGGCTCATCCCACAGACACCATCCTACTTTTTGCTGTTCCCCAGTGAATGGATTTTCCTTGTGGCCCCCATGATGACCAATGTCATATTTTTGCCAACCGTGAGTGATTCGGGGTGTAACGTCATCGGGACGGCCAAATCCCACACAGTCGTTAAACAAGACAGGCATCATGGTGATATTTAACCGAGAAAGTTCTCCCAAAAATTGGTCCAACCGGTCTAGAAATTTTTCCCGTTCGCTATACCAAATATGGAAAGGCAAAAACATCCGAACGCCATTGAGTCCGATATTTTTCATTAGCTCAAACTCTCTGCGTACACTTTGGATCACTTCTGGGTAAGTATCTTCCTGCCATAGTTCCACAGCATGTAGAGTAATTGAAGGGACATAGTTAATTCCCATAATCCATGGATGTTTTTCATACCATTGCCACGCTTGTTCGGCAGTCCAACGTTCTCTCATTTTTAACCCTCCTTTAGCTTTAAACGGCTCCCGGTCATTTCCACAGGTAAGAACACCGGGTGCGAGCCGTTCTCGCTGTTATTATGGTCGTGCACAACCAACATCTGTTTTCCCTCTATTGTGGAAAACAACATTCCATGACCGCTATCATTTTTGTACAAAGGCTGATCCATCTGTTTCCATGGGCCAGTAATAGAACCGTTATCACTATAACAAACCGCTTGGCAATATCCTGTTTTACAGAAGGAGGACCATAACATTCCTAAACCTCCTTCTGGAAGTCGAAAAACAAAGGGGCCGTCCGTAATATATCCATTCTCCGGCTGGACTTTACCACTTTCCCTCAGGGTTACGCACCAAGGAGCCCATGTGGCACTAAAAAGTTTTATGGGTTCTCCCTCTAAATGTGTCAGATCTCTGCTCAACCGTTGGGCGTACATTTCGCCATCTACCATTTGGACAAATTCTCTCACATAGACCATCCATGGATCACCCTGATCATCCACAAACAGAGTCCCATCTAGACAATGCCATTGGGCCGGAGTATGAGGGCCCATACTGATAGGAACATAGGGGCCAGTAGGCGTTTCTGCCACAAGCACTTGTGTGGCCCTGCGTCGAAAATGGGATCGGAAACTGACGAACATATAGTACTGACCGCGGTATTGATGAATCTCCGGTGCCCAAAAATCTCGATCTGCCCAAAAATTTTCCGGTGGATCAAACAGTAGAATGGGATCGGAAAACGTCTCCAAGTCTTCAGTCAAAAAGCCGTAGATTCCCTGTTTCCAACCAGGCATTCCCACGGTACCGGTGAGAAGATATTTATCTTCCCAAGCCAAAATAAAGGGATCTCGAATACAAAGTTGTTCTCTGTTCATATAACACACCTCTCAACCTTTCACACCGCCCAAAACCAATCCTTTAGTAAAGTATTTTTGGAAGAAAGGATAGGTCAGCATTATGGGAAGTGTGCTTGCAAAAATTTGGGCAGCTTGTAAGTTTTCAGAGTTTAATTTAGCCATTTTTTCCAACTCCGCAGGGGTGAGTAGCTCGGGATTGTAATTGACCACAACTGTCTGCAAATAAGTCATTAGTGGGAACTTGGACATGGTACTCAGATAAATGGTACCCTCAAACCAGGAATTCCAATGGTTGAGCATAGCGTAAACACACAGGGTTGCCAAAGCGGGTTTGCTGAGGGGAAGAAAAATCTGCACCAAGATGCGCAACTGACCAGCACCGTCGATGCGGGCGGCTTCTTCTAACTCAGAAGGGATATCCCGGAAAAAGTTAAGCAGTACCATGATAAAGAACACAGGAACAGCGCCAGGGAGCACCAGTGACCAAATAGTGTTCAGCAAACCAGTTTCCATAACCACCATGTAGGTGGGGATCAATCCACCGCCTACAATCATGGGAATAAAGAAGATCCAGGCGTAAACTGTACGCAGTTTAAAACGATCGTTAGATTTGCTCAACGGATAAGCAATAGTACAGGTCAGGATCAGATTGATAGTTGTTCCAAGAATCACTCTGATAACGGAGTTCAGCAGAGCCCTCCAAAACATTTGGTTTTGAAGTAGGTATTCATATCCGCTTAAAGTAAAGTCAACTGGCCAAAACATAACTTCACCGCCGGTTATGGCAGCACTGGAAGATAGGGACACGGCCAGGATATAAACCAACGGTGCCAAACACAATAATGCGACTAGACTCAAAAACACAGTGTTGACTACGTAAAAAATGCGTTCCCCTTTTGTGGCTTTCATATGTCGGCACCTCCTTAAAACACCCGGTAGTCGGCTACTTTCCAGGCCAGGAAATAGCTTAAAGAGATCAAAACGGTGGATACCAAAGATTTAAACAATCCCACTGCGGTAGACAGGGAGAAGTTATAATCCACCAAACCGATACGATATACCAAGGTATCCAAGATATCACCGGAACGATAGACTTGCGGCGAATACAGATTATAGACCTGATCAAAGTTACCACCCAATACAGAGCCGATGTTCAACATCAGCATCAGCACGATGATACTCATAAGGCCAGGGAGAGTGATATGAATGATCTGTCTGAATTTGTTTGCTCCATCGATCACAGCGGACTCATACAGGCCTGGATCGATGGAAGTGATAGCAGCAAGATAGATGATGGTGCCAAACCCAAATTCCTTCCAGATGTCTGTGACAATCAATGTAAATGGAAACCACGCATTGCTTCCCAGGAAGAAAATGGGTTCGCCTCCCAGAGCTACAATCAATTTATTTACAATACCGGTGCTGGGAGACAACAGGTCAATAAATACGCCGGACAGAATAACCCAAGAGATAAAATGAGGTACATAGACAATGGTCTGAATGGTTCTTTTGATAACACTTCTGCGTACCTCGTTAATTAGGATGGCAAAAATAATAGAGACCAACATGGTCAATATCAGTTTGGAGCACGCCAAAAATAACGTATTGCGAAGTGCGTACCAAAAATCGTCCATGTTAAAGAGATAGTTGAACCAATACATCCCCACAAATTCTTGGTCTCCAAAAATACCTTTGGAAGGGATAAACCGCTCAAAAGCGATCTTCAACCCAAACAAAGGGATATACGAGTAGATTATCAAAAGAACCAGTCCGGGGATCAACATGATATGGAGAGCTTTGTTCTTTCGAAAGTCCATTAAAATGACATGAAGCCCGCCTTTTTTCTTTTCTTTTAGTTCCTTTGCACTTTCAGCGTTTCTACTCATTTATGTCTCCTCCCTTCTTTTCTCTAAAAATGGCGGTCATCTAACGAGCATGACCGCCATTCATATTCTAAAGAATTAACCCAATTTATTTGCTTGCATAGTAATCGTTGATCTCAGTAGTTATCTGCTCGCCACCCATGGAATTCCACTGTTTCACAAAATTGTCGAACTCTTCAATGGGCGCGTCGCCAGTGATAATGCGAGTAAAGGTCTCCAGTTCCATAGCGTCCAGCTGGGACAAAGAATCGACCATGGTGTCGGTAATGATTGCGCCACACTTGTCGAAAGTCAACTCGCCAAGCTCATTCTTTTCCGTGGCCATGCCAAATACATATCCGGAAAAACGAGTGGCATACTGACCTTTAACCCAATCTTTAGCCAAATCTTCTGTACCTTCGCGGGTTTCATCGCTGGTGCGGTACTCGGGATGAGCCTCCATTTCCGCCTGGCCCTCATAAAGTACCAAAGCGTTGTAATTGTACTGGACCAAACTATCATCGCCAGTTTCCAAGGCAGCAAACACGTTCTCCCACTTGGGAATGTTTCCGTGGATGGACTCTGGACGGACCGGCATCCAAGTCCAGTCATTCCAAACTTCATTAAAGTCCTCAGCAGTCGGAAGCACATCGCGGCAGTCACCGGCCCCCAGCTTATGAAGGACATCCAACATGACGATAGGTCCTTCAGGATTTTCGCACTGAGAAGTAATTACCATAAACTGCTGTGTATTATCGTAAACAATGGGCTTAGCAGGTTCTTCATCAATGGAGGGGAGACCCCAAACTTTCCAATCAGACTTGGTATTGGCAACATAAAGATCCGGTACGGCATTTGCCATAAACTGTGCCCACTGTGCCCCAGCAAAAGCTCCCATCTTTTCCTGAAGAACTAATTCAGCCTCGGTCTCAGGTGTCTTAACAGTAAACTCGGGATCAATCAGACCATCTTGATACCACTGAGCCAATTTCGCCAAAACATCCCGCATTTCAGGCTGCACAGATCCATACACAACCTTGCCTTCATCGTTTTCAACCCAAGCGTTTGGATACGCATGCATCATATTGGCAATAGAGGTCAACTCATACCCATCACCATACAGATTCTTGTTCAGACCAATGGCATAGGTGTCGTCCTGACCGTTACCATCAGGATCTTGTTCCACAAATGCGTACAGGATTTCCTCCAGCTCATCAAACGTAGTGGGCTCAGGCAGATTCAAGTTCTGTCTCCAATCCTCACGAAGGAACAATGCGTGCATGCTTTCTAACACAGGAGTGGTAATAGGCACACCATAGAGCTTTCCATCCTGGGTAGCCATTGCCATACCGGTGCCACCTTCAGGTGCGATCAAACTTTTGGTCAGATCATCAGCATATGTGTTCCAAACTTCAGTGATATCCTGCACCTGGCCAGCGTCGATCATCTGTTGCATGGTAACCATATCTACCACCATCACATCTGCCAGATCATTGGTTGCCAGAGAAAGCGCCACTCTCTGGTCATACTGTTCAGGTGTGGTGACCCATTTATGAGTGATTTTAATGCCGTAGGTATCTTCCAAGAAGGTCAAGAAATTGTTGTTTTGAGAACGATCCTCCTGATCTGCACCCACCGTAACGGACTGGACCACAGAAAATTCTACCGGCGGGTCAAATTTTTTGAAGGGATCCACTGCCTCTCCAGTTTCTGCTACACTTGCCTCCGAATCTGACGATTCAGAAATTGAAGATGAGGACGTGGTCGCCGAAGAATTGCTGCTTTCCGACTGAGATTCCCCACCGCCCGAACAGCCAGCCATTGCAGATACCATCAATGCCGCCGCAAGAATGATACTTAACACTTTGCGTTTCATACGCTTCCTCCTTATTAGGCGCAAACTGCTGCTGAACCTTTCCGACAATCTTTCGTCCCTTCTTGCATTTATTTGCGCCTTTGTTTTTGCTGGTTTTATTCTACAATAGCCACTTTTTATTGTATATAATAACGTTTTTTACAAATTGTCCATCTTTCTTTTTTTGATAGCAAATTATTGAATCAATGAAATATTTTTGTCATTTCTACGATATTCCATGGGGGTCATGCCAAATTTTTTTCGAAAAGTACGAATAAAATAAGAGGACGACATATAACCCATCTGTGTCGCAATGTTCGCAAGGGATAAATTTGTCTCATGCAACAACTGTGCTGCCTGTTCCATACGACATTCCACAACAAATTCGTTATATCCAATCCCTTTTACTATTTTAAAAATCCTGGATAGATAGGAAGAGCTGAGATCGGCCATATCTGCCAAACGTACTAATGACAGGTCCTCTTCCAAATGATCTTGCACATACTTGCATACTTTGTCCACTGCCTGTTCCATCCGACCAGAGGGTGTATTCTCAGAAACAGCGAGTCTACGCAGCACTGCTGCAAATTCCGACTGCATAGCGTTCCAACCTTTGTCATCGGTTTGAAGAGTGGGTATATGAAGACCTCTATAGAGTTCTTCGGCATTTTCTTGGGCATCAATGGCAGCCAAAAGTAATTTGAGAAGTTTTCTGTACAAGTCGATTTTTCCTCGTACTGTAACAGGACTCTCTATTTTCTGGAGTGCCTCTGCGGCTCCTTCTAAACTGCCATTTTCCAATAGTGCACGCAGTTGGTAGAGTGCCTCCGAAGGACTATTCTCAGGCAACTGATCCAAAGAAGTTCGCAGCACCAAGGATTCCTCCATTGGTAAATTTCGTTCCAACACGGCATTTAACGATTGATAGTGAGTGTGAAGTTCATCCCAACGGCAAAACGAATCATCGACAGCAAAAGAAGCTGTGCCTCCCGCTTGGCGGAATGTTTGCTGCACCGGCTCCATCATAGAGAAAACATGACGGGCATCCCTGTTTTCAAGGAGCGAGACATTTTGTAGCAGAACCGCGAAGCGCTGCTCTCCCAAAGAAACGGTATAGATTCGGTAAACGGGCCAAAAATATTTTTCCAAAATATTATTTAACACAAAAACGGATATATCGAAATCAGAAGTGTCTTTTGTCGTAAGCTCCTCTCCCACTTTTCCAAGAATTAACAGTACAGGTTGACCAGCGTCTAGGGCAAACTCCAGTTCACGAAACCGCCGGGAAAAATTTCCTAGAATATAAGTTCCCCGAAGCAGAGACAAAACCAACTCTTTTTGCTGCATAGGACGGATTGCCCTCATCTCTTCCTCTGCTTTTTGCAGCATCTCACGAGTGTGCAGGTCTTTTTTCTGCACTTCCACCGCTTTCATCACTGCGTCAAGGATCACTTTTTCTCCTTCGATCTTCAAGACATAATCCACTGCTGCCCCAGAGCGCATGGCGCGTTGGATGTAGTCTACCTGATTGATACTGGTGAGAAAAACACAGCGGGACATGGGCCAGATTTCCCGTATTTTCTCCTGAACCTGGAATCCATCCATTCCCGGCATACGTATATCCGACAGTAAAATATCCACACGCTGCTTGGCCATTTCCAATGCCTGCACACCATTATAAGCAGTTCGCACAACCCAATCGCTTTCCCCGTTCTCTTGCAGATACATGGAAATGCCGTCTGCACTGACAGGCTCGTCATCCACTACTAGAATATTAATCATGAGCTCCATTCCTCTCTATTTGTTCTTCGTTTATGGGAAACCGGATTACCGCCTCAAAGAAACAACCTTCTTCGCTTGCTACTTCCAAAGTGGCCTCATCACCCAACAGCATTTTGAGTCGCTTGTTGATGTTAACAAGCCCAGAGTGTTCCGCTAAAACCTCTTTGCCTTGCAACGCTCTATGCAGCTTTTCTAAATCTTCAGACGCCATTCCCTGGCCGTTATCTCTTACTGACATCTGGAGCGTTTTCTCTTTTTGCGAGATGCGAACGCTAATTTTTCCTCCATCAGTCATATTTTGAACACCATGTTTAAAGTTGTTTTCCACCAATGGCTGCAATACAAAGGGAGGGACTTTTAAAGTGTAAAATTCTTGAGGTAATTCATCCATCTCTACCTCAATTTTATCTTGAAAACGGATCTGCTGGATCTTCAAATAATCCACCATATGTTGATATTCCTCTAACATGGATATGGAACTCTGCTCACCACTGTAAGTGATGTAACGAAAGTAATTACCTAGAAGGCGAGCCATTTCCTCAGCTGAATCATAATCCTCCATCAAAAGGCAGTGTCTCAAAACATTAAAGCTGTTGTAGAGGAAGTGCGGGGCGATATGGGCTTGCAATTGTTTGTATTCCGCCTCCTTCAATTCCTTTTCCTGTTCCACGCTCTGAGCAATCAATTTTCGAATGCGATCAAGCATTTTATCGAATTGCTCAAAGATAACCACAAATTCATCTCTAAACTGATAGTTAGTCTGGACATCGAGTCCGCCTTGTTTAACCTCCTGAAACAAACTGAGCAATTGTCGAAAAGGGCGGTGGATACTTTTGGACAACCAAAAAGTAACCACAAGCATTGCAGTGCCGGTTATAAATAAAACAGCAAAAATAAAAAACCGGAAGATATTTGCTTCTTGAAACAAATTGAACGTTTTCGTACAACTGACTACCCACCCATCACACAGAGCAAGCCTCTGGTAATTGAACAATGTGCCAGCTTCAATAAAACTTTTGCTTTGGTTTTGCAAATCGCGAACGTCCTCCAAAACTGGCTCTACCAATTCTGAATCTACGCTTGCAATCATCCAATCCGATCCCATCAAAAGGTAATGCTCGTCCTCGGTATCATCCAAAAAAGAAAGGATCTTCTCTTTGGACATTTTTACTTCCAAAATATACGTAGGAACATTTCCTTGACTAGTAGGTGCAACTGCATGGAGCCACAGTGAGTTATCCCCATAGGAAATGCCACTATCACGATAGTTGTATTGGGAAATACGCTGCATGTCGCTTTCTGAAATGGTATCACTGTAATAGCGTGACACCGCTAACTTGCGCCCAATATGAGGAAAATATACTGCAACATCCTCAATACAATCGCTGATGATAGATAATCCTCCCAGCTCTTTATTTAATTCAGAAACCCTTTGGCCTAACTCATAAGAAGAAATAGCGTGGAAGTTGGCCCCCAAATATTCCTCCGCACCATCCAACACGTGGGAGTTCAAGCCCGCATTAATACGTTGCAGCTCATTATCAAAGTCTTGAGCTTTCAAAAACAACTCCATCTGCATCTTTTCAATACTCTGCTGTTGAACACGCTGACTTCCCACTTGATTCATAATTAGACTGATGGCTGCAACAGGTATCAGTGCAATCAAAAACATCACGCACAACTTTTTATACAGTGAAAATTTGGGCTCCCTCAAAGTGATACACCACCGTATTTAGTTAATATTCAAACGTCAGTACCTAACTATAAATATATTTGATCTCAAATACTAAAAACTATTTAAGATAATAAACCATTTTGTGCAAAAGTCAATTTATTAATTTGCTGGTTTTGATAGACTGCATTCAAATAACAGAGAAAGGATGACAATCACTTGCAGATAATTCTTGTCTTTTCCACTTGGGAGGATGGAAAGAGATTAGAATAAAGCCTAGAAAAATGTAAGTAAAATTGTTGTACGGTGATGTTATAAATAAATTTATATAAATACATGACCTTAATAAAATATTGACATAATATGATCTATATTTTTGTTTTTTCTGCTTCCACAGTCTGCCTTGCCCGCCGGTACTGCCCATACTCCCCCTCCCAGAGCGCTGATTTCAGCTTCTCCACCGCCCGGTGGTAGGCCTTTTCCGCTGAGCTGGGGCCGTTGTAGTTGAACAGTATCGCTAGCTCTTGGAAGGTCATCGCTTTTCCTTCCAGACCCAAGTAGCGCAGGATCAAATTGCGTTCCCGAGAGGAGAGCTGGTCCAAAGCTGCCGCTATTCCTTGAAACAGCAGCCTCTGTTCAGACACGTGCGCTGGATCGCTGGAAAAATCTTTACTCGTCCGATCCAAATCATCTATGGGCATGGGGCCGCTTCGGAAAGAGAGGTATTCCTTCCGAAGGGTCTGGGCTACCCGCAGAGATACGCCCAACACCTGACAGATCTCCGCTAGCTGGCCTTGTTCCTTCTCATTAGCCGAAACAGCCTTTCCGATCTTTCGCAGCTGGACATAGCGTGACAAGGGCAGGGGCACCGGGGAATCTGCCTTGGCCAGATATTCCACCATTGCCGCCCGGATCAGCGGCAGCGCATAGGTGGTGAAAAGCGTCCCTCGCCTGGGATCAAACTTTTTCGCGGCTTCCATGACGGCAGCTCTGCCTTCCTGCAGCAGGTCCTCCAGCAGGCTGTCATTCTGGCACAGCTTCTTTGCCTGGTGGCGGATCAAGCCCTCCACATTGCGGAACACTTCTTCCAACCCGCCAATATCTCCTGCCTGATAGGCGGCCACCCATTCCTCATTGGTCATCGGTTTCTTCACCTCCCAGACGCCGCCTGGCTTCCTGATACACTGCCTTCTGCTCCATTCGTTTGGGGTACTCCTCCTGGGCAAATTCTGTGTCTAAGAGGGCCTTGTCCCGCAGTTCTTCACACAGGGCAATAGAGGCCTTCCGCAGCTCCTCCGAGATTTTTCCCCGCTCTTGGTGTTTGCGGATGGTGTTGGTCCGGGTCTTGAAGATCCGGTAGATGGGATGGTTGGCGTTCTTTTCCTTCTGCTGGTTCATGGCTCCATACTGGCGGCAGGTGTAATGGGGATTCTGTGGAGCCATGCCATCGCAGTATTTTGGTTTGTGACTGTCCGTGGTCAGAAAATATTTGAGGCAGCACTCACACAGGCTGGGAGCATGGCCCCAATGCATTCCGTTGAGCAGATCGTACACATAGAAGTCCATATAACTTGAGAAGAACACTCGGTTGACAAAGACCATCTTCTTTTCATCTTTGGGATCTCTCGCAAACGTGTAGGAGGAACGCAGGCGGGGATTTGCGGTAAACGGCTCTGTCATGGGGAAAAAAGAGTTCTCTATCTTTTTCCTGATTTGGGGATCATGGTAGAAATCGTGAAAAGCCACTGCGAAGTGGGTCTCATCCCGTTTCCCCAAGCGGTGCAAGTATTGGCTTTCCAGCATCTGCACCGCCTCCACAAAGTGGTAAATCGAGATAGGTAGTATGATGCCCGCACGGAGATAAGCCAAAAACCACATCTTCTCTTCCTGGTTTTCCAGCAGCTGATCGATGCGATCCTTAGAAAGCATTGCTTTCATTTTCCAAAGCTCTGCTTCCATATTCCAGAGGGAAAAGGGAGGTACTTGACTGAGTGCCCTCAACATATTTTCTACGGACTCCCACAGTACGGGGAGAAGTTCCTCCAGATGTTCCCGATTTCCAAACTTCGCGATTTCATAGGCATCAAGGAGGAATCTACCTTCCCCGGAGATGGTCGTAAACAGATTCTGAGACACATTCAGCACTCCCGCAGCAAAATAGCCCGCAGGATATTCCTTCCCCAGATAGTATGCCTTGTCCTGCCACACATCCAATGTGATATGGACCAAGTCGTTTTCCTGCCGGTCACCCATGGGCATTTGCTGTTCCCCCCTTTTTTGTCGCATATGTAAATTGGCGAAGTCTTTCCATATTCACATTTTACCGCTCCCCAAAGAATCATACAAGTAGAAGCCAAATCCACAACGGACTTGGCTTTTTGGTTTTGTGAATACTACTCCCACCTTTTACCCGGGAGTCACGAAAGGAGTGTAAAAACTTTGCCGAAAAATCAATCTGAACTGAAGCTCATCTCCCTGGAGGACGTAGTGGTGGAGCCGGTGCGCTGGCTTTGGTACCCCTACATTCCCTTGGGAAAGCTGTCCATCATTCATGGCGACCCAGCCGAAGGAAAGACCACTCTTGCCCTGTGGATCGCGGCAGCCTGCAGCCGGGGCCAAGCCCTCTCCGATGGAGAAATCGGAGAA
>ULMJ01032610.1_pt1 | contig 35728 bp, 19 predicted proteins | sample 1951641 | NCBI WGS metagenome assembly ULMJ01 (sample SAMEA4835550, study PRJEB28245) | human gut metagenome | biome: gut microbiome; material: fecal sample | place: Denmark | collected 2008 | reverse complement strand
TGATATTTATCTTTAGAGACAACCTTGCAATAAGGGGTTTCAGCAACCTTCCACTCACCTTTCAATGTAACTGTTACAGGTATCTCACCACTATCATTGTCAATCCAGGGTCGGGAATAGATGCTACGTTCCTTGCGCTTGCCGTCTTTATCAAAAGCTTCGTCACTCGGACCACGATAAAGAGCCAGGTCCGGTTGGGAAACGGTCAGCAGGAGCTTGCCTTTATCCTCGCGTATCATAACGAGACAAGAAGTATCGGCTTTCTGCAATAAACCTTCTTTCGGCAACACTTGCGGAGTTTCAAAAAGCACATAAGACGTAAGGTTATCCGTCAGGGAACGGACTATATGAGCATTGCTATCTTGCTGCAAAACTTTATAAGTAGGTTTCCGGGCAAATGCTTTCAGAGTTGCCTCATCCGTATGTGGCAGAACTGCATATTCATAAGAAGCACCTTTCGGAGCCTTTCCATGTTCCAACACCAGCGAAACCCAGTTGCCGGAAGTGGGCTTCGGATTACGTTCTCCTACGGAAACCTGCGGGAAGTTTTTCTCATATTTTGCCGCTTTCATCGAACTTTTCGAAAGATAATAGCCTACACCGTTAGGATCGATATACGTTTGTCCGTCGCTCTTGTAAGCGTCCCAATACTCATGCATTTCGGGAGTTACGGCAGCCAACTGGAAAACAGTAGTCTCTGTGGGAAACTCACCGTTCGTATTCTCAATGTCCGTGCCGAGGCAGACAATCGTTCCGTTGAAGAAGTGATAGGATTTGCGGGCACGGTGAGAACCGTTGTACTTATCATGCTCGTGTAGTTTCATCCCGAAGTTACCGTTCAGCCGTGCCTGAGACAAGCCTCCGGCAAATGATTCATCAGAATAGAGCATCTCCTCCATACCGGAGAAAGTATCCACGTTCAGCACTTTCGCACGGAGCAGGTCGTAAGGCAGGCGAATGGTTGTCGTGCCGGGAAAACGATTCCAGTCAAAGCCGGCTTCTTGCCAGCCACTGGATGCCAAAGTCACCATTTCATCGGGTTTCCCGGTTAATATCTGCATACTTCCGTGGGCCAGATAACGACCGTAGAAGTTGGCATCCAAGTAATGTTCTGCTGCCCAAAGGTAACGGGAATGCCCGCGCACCACGGCCGCCCAGTTATCCCGGCGCTGCACTGAAACACAACCGTATCCTAAAGCCAGATTACCTTGCGGGTCGGGTTCGGGGCGGAAGCCTTGCGCTTCGAACAGTTTCTTCAATTCCTGTTCGTGGGCAGTGGATGACTTCGGCAGATAATCCGGAGCATTCTTATCAGGAGCTTCCGTACGTGAAACAAGGCGCAGATAGGCTGAAGCCAGCTCCGGGTCATACTTCTGGGTTCCATCAGGGGTGCCGGCCAATGCCAAAGTGGCATATTGCACGGGAATCAATTGTCCTTTCCCGTTAGGATGGCGTCCCGACATGGAAAGGGCCCATTGCTTAAAGTTACAGTAGAAACGCATAGTAAGCAGCACCCTCTTCACCGTCTCGTGTGCCAGTTGGGAAACTTTAAATTCCGTTCCGCTCAACAGATAAATCATATTCGTAGCACCATCCAGACCGCCTACGGCATAAGCCGGATAGTTATTACGGTGATGGAAACAAGCACCGTCTTTCTTGAAAGAGCCTGCCAATCCGAGTGCCGGACGACAACCATAGTCTATCCAGCGGGAGAAGGAACGGAGGTATTGCAGCTTTTCGGGAGTATCTTCCATAATCAAGATGCTTGCCATGCGACCTTGCGTCTGTGTGTTGAAAGTGTCTATATCAATGCCATTGACCGTAGGTTTGGGATATACTTCATTCGTGATGGCGTACCAACGCAAGGTGCGTTCCGCCTCATTCAGTTTACCTGCTTCCCGCAGCACGTCTTTCATCAAAAAATATGCCACATACAGGCCGCGCATACTATATCCGTAATGGTGGATGTTTCCCCAGCAACTGCCATAGGCTACGCCCTGATCGGTGATATGGTCGTACATCGCCAGGAACTTCTGTTTCAGTTCGTCCTTCACCGCTGCGTCCGAAGCATTGTTGCAGGCATAAGCAATCCGGCGCATCAGGTTGAAGTATTCGTTCATCTCCATACCCAGCTTGGTGAACATGCCTTTATCCCAGTTCGGATACATACGCTCGTAGGCTTCTGCCTGGCGCACCATGAAGATAGGCAGACCACTTACGACGCCATTCGTGTAAGTTATTCCATAGAAGTCATACTTCTTACGAATGGTTTCCAGTTCCTTTTCCGAAAGTTTAGAAGGGGTATAGAGCATATCGCGGAAACGCTTTTCCATCAGTTGCATGTCCTTCTTGTCCTTTTCAGTAACCGGAGTCAGGGCGATTTCCGGTTTCCACAGGGAGTGCTCGTAAATCACCAGCCAGTGGTTGGTGGTTCCTTTGTTGACGAAAGGTACTTGCACATCGGCAGTTTGCTGGCGGGCATCCACCTTGCTGGCTGTTATCAGATGGTCGATGAACAATTCGCCTTTCACACCAGGGGCTACGATGCGCAGTTCGTTCATTCCGATTTCGGGGGTACCTTGCATATCACGCTCGTAGCATACCCACGCGGCACGCCAGCCGGTAAAGTTAATACCGAAAGGGAAGGAAGTACATATCTTGCCGTCTTTCAGAAACTCAAATTCAATGGTGGTATCCTGTGCCTGAGCATTATATACCCATACAATGAAAGCGGAAAGATACAAATCTTTTCCGGTAGGGTCTTTCTGTTCAAATAGCAGGTCGCGCTGAAGGGTGAGCACAGAACCGGGCTCGAAAGTCCAGCGCAGACTGTGTGTGCCGTCTTTATAATGTTGGTCGCTGATGCCGAGGGTAGCTTTCGTCGCATTCAGCCCGACAGGCAGTTCCGGTCCTTCAAAAGAAAGTAGCCGTTCGTTCTTCACAACTTGTGCCGAGAGGCTGAAAGAGAGCAGCAAGGCACATACGGCAGTAAGTATAGGTTTCGTCATCACGGTATAAATATTAATGGGTTGAATTTAAGTCTTTGATGCGGAGGCCCGTAAAACGGACATGGTTTTGCAGAAAGCGGAGGGTGAAATGCCCGTCGCCGGCATCGGGTTCAATGGGGAGGCGGAAACGGGTGATGAAGTCCATCAGTCTCGACTGGCCTTCGGCTATCCAGTGTCCCAATGATACACGCTCCTGCGCCAGCAAGGTGCAGGGAAAGAAAAGGAAAAAGAGTTTCCACAGAATTTGTATGAAAGATGAATGTGTCATTTCCAGTATTAGTTTCGTTCACAATATTTCCACACTGCAAAGAAACAGCACTTTTTAGAGGAAAAGGCACATAAATCGTACAAAAAAGGTGTGTTTTAGTAGTCAGGCTACGGGAAAGCATCCCCTCTGTGTCTGCTCCGTGTCATCTCCGTAGCATCTCCGTACTCTATAGACACGGAGCTGGTACGGACTTGATACGGACTTGGTACGGAGATAGTACGGAGATGATATGAATGAGCTTTAGAGTAGCATAACTAAGGATGCATCTCCTCAAACGCCTTATTCTCTTCCGCTATCGTACTAATGGTTTCCGGCAGTTCACTGACAGGAAGGTCGAAGTTATACCAATCCGTATAGCAATCGGTAACGTACCACTTCCGGTCAATCAGTTCGAACACCACACGAAGGGAAGCTTCCGATTCATCATAACCGGCTTCAAATTCCTTGTGCTTAGGATCATTCACCGTGAAGCGGGAAACATAAACGCCCCCCTCCTCGTCTGTGACACGTTCTTCTTTAAATATGTCTTCGCCCAGCAAAGCCCACTTCTCGCGTGTAAACGGAAAAGTCTTCTCCGTCTCACCATCCTCCTCTAACAGGGCAATAGGCGTTTTCAACGGAAAATGAATACGGGAATACTGGAAAGAGGCACTGGAAGTAAATTTCTTGAGGAACGCCTGAAAGTCCTCATTAGCTGCGGCAGCATGACCATTTGTAGTCGTTAGCATAAGTGCCGCGAAAAGACAAAATACAAAGTGAATTGCCTTCATCTGGTTACAATGTCAAAGGGTTTATTAATCAGGCGCAAAGATAATGCAAAATCCGAAAGCAATATAAAATAAGCAAGCTTATTTTGTAATGTTAAAGTGCCGTTTATCTTATGCTCCCATCTACCTCTGCCTCAGATACTCAAACCCGAAACGGCAACGCAGACAGTCTTTCTTATCGCAATACTCCTTTTGAAGTTGCAGCAAAGCTTGAGAGTCGGCAGCAGTAGAAACATGCAGTCCTGCCCCACTCCATTGCCGGATGATATGATTGTCTTCCGCTTTCAGACTTTCAAGGAAGCGCGTAGCACGATCACAGAGCGCCTCGTCCGCTTTATGCAAACCGTAAGCATAGAGAAATGGAATAACGGTGTTAATGATAATCAGATTTTGCGCACCTTTCCCCACCTGCTTCTGTTGCCGGGGAGAGGTTTTACTGAAATTGAAGTGTTCGTCCCAATAAGAAGAAGTAGCAGTGGTCAATATCTTCTGAACGGCTTCCAACGTCTCCGCCTCCATAACACGGGACAACAATGACTGCCCCCTATGATAGAGATTAGCCAATTGTGCCAGCCGTACATGGGGGAAATTGCCGGGACGCAGACGAAGGAAGCGCCATTGGGTAATAGTCATCGGAGCAGGCAACTCAAACTTATGCTGCAAATAGCGGAATTCTTTCTGCAACTTCAGATAATACTCATCTGCATCCGGCAACTCCTCATCCAGCAATCCCGCCTGGCCAAAGAAAAATGCTTCTACTTGGAAAAGGTTATCCCGATGCTTATCTATCGCCCGGAAAGGTAAATGGCCGGCCCATGTCTCGAAAGCATCCCCATTCAGCCCGAAACCGAAATTACGGGACAGAGTGATGAAGAATACATCTTCCCAATTATTATTGAAACGTTCCAACCGGGTGGCAATGGCATGGGCTTTCTGTTCGAAGCGCTCCACCTGCAAGGCGGAAAGCCAGGAATGAACGGTCAGTTTCGGAAGGGAAGATAATATGGAATAACAAGGGGGATAAATCTCTGCATGACGCAGTTCTTCATAGTGCCGGAGGATGGTTTCGGGACAGGATAGTTGTAGCTGCGGCACCTTTTCTCCATTGGCACTGAATACTTCGCAATCTATGGTTTCCGCTACGTGCAGAATGACGTTGTTGTAGGCTGCATCCTTATCATGTCCGTGCTTTAACCAGTCGGAAGACAGCGTATGTATCTCGACGTTCCCCACCCAGTGGGTACCGCCTATTTTCAGTTTGGCATTGAAGAAGTCGGGGCCTGCATTTGTGTTCGGTAGTCCGGCATCTATCACTTCAACCGGTTCGCCGGCAGTGGTTTGGAGCATCTTTAAAGGAAATATTTTATGCTTCCAAACGTAGTGTAGTAGTTGTTCCATGTTAACAAGACGTTAATGTTGCCCGCAAATGTAAGAAAAACATTACCTTTGCGACCTATAGTTTGTTGATAAACTGAATAAAAAATAAAAGAAACAATGAAAATAGCATTAATCGGCTACGGAAAGATGGGCAAAGAAATCGAGAAGGTTGCCCTCAGCCGCGGACATGAGATTGTAAGCATCATCGACGTCAATAACCAGGAAGATTTCAATTCGGATGCATTCAAGAGTGCCGATGTGGCAATAGAATTCACCAACCCCATGGTGGCATATGACAACTACATAAAGGCTTTCGAAGCCGGCGTGAAAGTAGTTTCCGGCAGTACGGGCTGGATGGAGGAGCACGGAGACGAAATTAAAGAGCTCTGCACCACAGGAGGAAAGACTTTATTCTGGGCATCCAATTTCAGCCTGGGCGTCACTATCTTCTCCGCCGTAAACAAGTATCTGGCAAAGATTATGAACCAGTTCCCCGCCTACGATGTGACGATGAGCGAAACGCACCACATCCATAAGCTGGATGCACCGAGCGGTACAGCCATCACACTTGCCGAAGAGATTCTGGAAAATCTGGACCGCAAAGACCATTGGGTGAAAGGAACCCTGCAAGCACCGGACGGAGCCGTTTCCGGAACTACAGAATGTGCTGCCAACGAACTGCCTGTAAGCTCTATACGCGAAGGCGAAGTTCCGGGCATCCATGTCATCCGCTACGAATCGGAAGCTGACAGCATCATCCTGACGCATGACGCCAAGAACCGCAAAGGTTTCTCTCTGGGCGCCGTCCTTGCTGCCGAATATACAGCCAACAAAGAAGGTTATCTGGGAATGAGCGATTTGTTCCCGTTCTTAAAAGACTAAAGAGATACAAGGGAACAAGGTGACAAGACACAAGGGAATTATACTCTCCCCCTTGTCAACTCGTCAACTTATCCCCCTCGTCAACTAAAAAAACAAACATTATGAGAAAAGCAACTCGTGCCCAATGGATTAAATTCGCAATCATCACCGTGCTTTACCTTGCCTTCCTGGTGTGGGTAAAAAGCTGGTTGGGACTAATTGTCGTACCTTTCATCTTCGACATCTACATCAGTAAGAAAATCCCCTGGGGCTTTTGGAAGAAATCAGAGAATCCGGCTGTACGCAATGTAATGAGCTGGGTAGACGCTATCGTATTTGCACTGGTAGCCGTTTACTTCGTCAATATCTACATATTTCAGAATTATCAGATACCCTCTTCTTCTCTGGAAAAATCTTTGTTGGTAGGCGACTATCTCTACGTCAGCAAGCTGAGTTACGGCCCGCGCGTGCCGAACACACCGCTATCCATGCCACTGGCTCAGCACACTCTGCCACTGGTGAACACCAAATCATACATCGAATGGCCCCAATGGGATTACAAACGTGTTCCGGGCTTGGGAAAAGTGAAACGGAATGATATTGTAGTATTCAACTTCCCTGCCGGAGATACCGTGGCTACCAACTTCCAGCAAACGGACTTCTACACCCTTGCCTACAACGAAGGACAACGCCTGTATCCGAACCCTGTGAATATGGACAGCCTGACACGCAAGCAACAACGTGCCGTTTACGACCTGTACTACAATGCCGGCAGAAGCCTGATACGCTCCAACCCCAAAATGTACGGTGACATCGTTGTCCGTCCCGTAGACCGTCGTGAAAACTACGTGAAGCGTTGCGTTGGACTGCCGGGTGACACGCTGGAAATCAGGGATGCACAAGTATATATTGACGGCAAGCCTATCGAGAACCCTGAGGAAATGCAACTCAACTATCTTGTACAGACCACCGGCTCGTACATCACCGAAGACATGTTCCGCGAACTCGGTATCAGCAAGGACGACCAGGCTTTGATAAACAACGAAGGCCTGTTAATGGAAATGGGACTGACCCAACGCGATGCACAAGGACGCCTCGCTCCCACCTATGATTTGCCTCTGACGAAGAAAATGTATGAAACCCTGTCGGGCAATAAGAAACTCGTCAGCCATATCGTTATGGAACCGGAAATATACTCCGGACAGATGTATCCGTTGAACCTTTACACCAAATGGGACCGCAACAATTATGGCCCTATCTGGATACCGAAGAAAGGTGCCACCATCAAGTTGACTGAAGACAATCTGCCCATCTACCAGCGCCCCATCGAAGCTTACGAAGGCAATAAACTGGAAATAAAAGAAGACGGCATCTACATCAACGGCAAGAAGACCGACGAATATACCTTCAAAATGGATTATTACTGGATGATGGGCGATAACCGCCACAACTCCGCTGATGCCCGTTCGTGGGGATTCGTACCGGAAGACCACGTCGTAGGTAAACCGATTGTCGTTTGGCTCTCACTCGACAAGGATCGCGGTTGGTTTGATGGAAAAATCCGTTGGAACCGCATATTTAAATGGGTAGACTAAAAGAGTTTGAGAATTAGATGAAAAAAAGATGGAAGATAGCGGGAACAGTCATTGGAATAATACTCGTTATAGTATTACTCCGTGGCTGTGTCGTGACTTCCTACCTGATTCCCTCTTCGGGCATGGAGAATTCCTTGTTTCAAGGAGAACGCATCCTGGTGAATAAATGGAGTTACGGACTGCGCCTTCCTTTCATGTCTTTATGGAATTACCATCGCTGGGGAGACAGCCCTGTAGAAAAGGAAGACATCATCGTCTTCAACAATCCCGCCAATCTTTCGGAACCCGTCATAGACCGGCGCGAAGTCTTTATCAGCCGTTGCATTGGCGTGCCGGGAGATACATTATTAATAGACTCCTTGTTTTCCGTCATTCCATCCGAAAAGAATGCACCCGACCAGAAGTTCCTGTACGCCTATCCCCGGGCAAAAGAAAAACAGCTCGACTCATTGCTCAACCTCTTATCCATACAGGATAACCGGCTGATGGGACAAGACAGTACAAGGAATGTACGCAGTTTCAGCCGTTATGAGTTTTATCTGCTGGAACAAGCCATGAATGGGAGTTGCTGGATAGAATTACTGGATAAAGAAGACTCCATAGAAGCTCTCCGCCCACTAATCGTCCCCGGCAAAGGCAAAGCAGTGCGTGTGTATCCGTGGAACCGGACATTGCTGCGCAACACGCTTGTGCTGCATGAGAACAAACAGGCTGAAATCAAGAACGACACTTTATATGTGGAAGGCCAACCCGTGCAGCATTGCTATTTCTGCAAAGATTATTATTGGGTAGGCGCCAATAACTCTATCAACCTTTCCGACTCCCGGCTGTTCGGTTTCGTACCGAAAGACCACATCATCGGCAAGGCCTCGCTCATCTGGTTTTCCAAAGAAAAGGAAACCGGACTGTTCAAAGGTTACCGTTGGAAGCGCTTTTTCAGTCCTGTAGAGTAAAGAAGGAGTCAATCACTAAAACAATAAATGTAATGAGAACCATATATCTTTCTTCTGCCTATCTGGCACCCGTGGAATACTATGCCAAGCTACTGACCTATGATAAAGTTTTCATCGAACAGCATGACCATTACGTAAAACAAACCTACCGCAACCGTTGCACCATTGCAGGACCTGATGGTGAGTTAGCACTCTCCATCCCCACGGTCAAGCCCGATACTTTGAAATGCCCGTTGCGTGACATCCGCATTTCCGACCACGGCAACTGGCGGCACCTGCACTGGAATGCTCTGATGTCCTCCTATAATCACACACCTTTCTTTGAATATTACAAGGATGATTTCCGCCCTTTTTATGAGAAGAAATATGAGTTCTTAGTCGATTTCAACGAAGAATTATGTCGGTTAATCTGTTCGCTGATAGATATACAACCGGATATGGAACGTACTTCAGAATACAAGACCATCTTCACACCCGATGAAGATGATTTCCGCGAACGCATTCATCCGAAGAAAGACTACCGGGAAGAAGACCCCGACTTCATAGCCCGGCCCTATTATCAAGTCTTCCAGGAACGCCTCGGCTTTCTACCTAATCTCAGCATCGCCGACCTACTGTTCAATATGGGTCCGGAGAGTTTGCTGGTATTGCAGGCTGCTCGGAAAAAGGGTTAGACAGACAAAGGACGGGGTTACTATTGTGAAAGCTTCTGTAAAAATTCCGCAAGGTTCTCCCCTTCTCCCAGCCCCAGCTTCTTACGCAAACGGTAACGGCTGACTTCCACTCCACGTTGTGAAATATTCAATAACGGAGCAATTTCTTTCGACATCAGATTCATCTTTATGTAGGCGCACAACAGCTTTTCTCTTTTTGTCAATTCAGGAAAGCGCGCTTCCAGCTTCTGGAATAAATTATGATGCACAGAATCAAATGTACTTTGAAAAGCCAGCAAATCATCGTCATGCTCCATGTTTGTATCAATCTGAGTAATAAGACACAGGATTTTCCGGCGAATAATTACTAAATTCTCCTCTTTAGCAGCATGCAGTATACTTAGCACTTCACTTTTGATATTCTGCAACATTTCATTCTTACGGACAAGATTCAGCGTGGTATGAATCAATTCTTCCGACTTGTGATGTAACTCTGCCTGCAAGTTTTCTTCTTTCAGTAAATCAATCTTCTTACTTTTCAATTCACTCTCTTTCTGAAAAGCCTGCTTCTGGCGATAAAGCTCCAACTCCTTCAACATAACCAAACGCTTACGGCCTGCCGCAATACGATAGTAAATATAGGCTAACAGCAATACAATCAATGCAGCATACAACAAGTAGCTCCACCATGTACGATACCAGGGAGGCAATATTTCAAAAGAAAAGGATGCCACTATCGGCTTTTCCAGACCGATACGCGTGCGGACATAAAATGTATATTTCCCCTCCGGCAGTCTCGTATATTCCTTCATCGCACTTTCCCCTAACTGGCTCCAAGGTTCGGAAACAGGTCCTTCCAGTCGGCAGGAATAGAACAGGGCCAATGAGCTATCATAATTGTTGATACTATATTCTATGCGAATAGAATTATTCTTATAAGGAATCTTCAAATACATATCATTGGGAACGTAACTACACCCATATACAAGAGAATCATTAACCCCAGTCAGATACACATGTCTGATTTGCAGATTCAATGGATACTTTTTCACTCGCTCCTGCATGAAGTGTAATAATGAGAATCCGTCTTCCATACCTATCACAGCTTCATTATTAGCAAGAACCCCAACGTACTCAAAATCTTCTATCAGGCAATCTTTCAGATATGCCTCGTTCTCACTCCGGTAATAACTTCTTGTCAACGGGTCATAATGCAATAACTTTAATGCACCGTCTGCTACATACCAGATATTTTGCAGGGAGTCTTGCATTATATAGGTATAGGCAACCCTGCCATCCATCTTCTTTTCCAACCGTTCATACCTGTCCAGGCAATCCTCCGATGGGTTATAGCGGAACAAACCTTGCCGTGAGGCTATTACTGTTTCTCCGTCTACCATGCCAATACATACATTATCTCCTATTGGTAACTCCCCGGAATTATAACATTTCTCTTTAATAATAGAATCACATCCTGCCGAAAGAGAAAGCCGATAAAGTCCTCCTTCCTTATTTGCCGTCCACAAAGCATTTGCCGAAGGCTCTATGTATAAGCTCTTGGAGGAGAATCTCCGGCCTTCCACTTTTCTATCAAGTATCCACCGACCTTCTGATTTTTTCAAAAGATAAAGGCCGATATAAGTGGCAACCAGTAATTTATCTTTCTGCTGTAACGGTTTCACCCACCATACACCACGAATACCGGAGACGAAATAAAGTTCACTACCATCCAATACTCCCAATGCATTGCTCCCCGCACAAAACAGTTTATCATCGTAAACTGCTAAAGAGTAAATTTGTCCTGCTGTTCCCCAAACAGGCTCCAAATCCTGCTCTTCATTTAACATCAAAGGATAACCTGTGACAAATACTCCTTGATTAGTACCTAAATATAACTTATTACGATACAAACACGAAGCATAGCCGCTTCCTATCGTCGCTTTATTTTGAAAGATCGGTGAATGAAGATGAACACAATCAATACCATTATCCAACCCCAACCAAAGATTATCCTCCCTATCAAAAAACAGAGAAAGTATTGTTTTATTCTGTAATCCATTATGGGTTGATATATGCTCCGTTTCTCTGGTATCCATGTCTAATAGCAACAAACCATCCTGCACGGTTCCCAAAGCCAATAAAGACCCTTTCATAGTAGCGCAAAAAAGGCGGTTTCTTTTCAGAAACTCATCAGCGCCCGAACGAAAAGGAATCAAGGTACCATTTTCATAGAAAAACAATCCGCCCTGGTTACTGACCACGAGCAATTTATCCCGATAAGAGAAGATACCTATCACTCTCCTGCCTGCATTGTCTACCATAGAATTTGTATTGGGAAGCAGCGTAAACTCATTTCCGCTTAAAACAAACACCCCCGCACCTGCCACATAAAGGCGTTCTCCCACTAAGGCCGAATGAACTATACTTGGGCAATTAATTCGATGGATACGGCCATTTTTGAAACTAAAGACAGCATTATCCGACTGAAAGTAAACCTTGTCTTCCGTTATATGGATATTCCAGATATTTCCAATAATTCTTTTATCAATGCTATCCGAAAGACAGATATAATCCAAACGCCCTAAAGAATTCGGAACAAAGTAGCCGAACTGCTGGAGTCCTCCCACATATATACGTCCGTCTTTGCCGGCTTTCACAGCGCGCACCTTTGCATTATGGATGGGATAGACAGCCCAATTTGTCCCATCAAACTCCAGTAACCCTTTATTATTGGCAAAATACATCCATCCATTGCTACACTGCATTATCCTCCAGTTTTGTGAAGCAGCTTTATAAGAATAGCGAGAGTAGTTGGTAATAGAACGTTGCCAACCAGCACATAATCTCTGATTACAGAAAATAAAAAGGGCTGATAATAAAAATGAAGTTACAAGCCTGTTCATAGTATACATCAATTAAAAGAGACTTTAAAGATATATATTATTTGGCAAAAAAAACACCGGTATGCAAATGATTACTCTAAGACAAGAAAGCCCGCAATATGCATATAATCACTATATATCAACCACTTACAAAAACAATGAGATAGTATTGATGTAGTATTAATGTTTTAATAGTGAGTTTTTGATGTATCCTAATACGGGTCTCCAATTTTATAAACAAATAGATTTGCAGCGCATTCAAGTTAATAATGCAATTATAGTATTAATCAAAATCTAAGTATTATGAGAATGAAAATCTCTTCATGGAAATTGGTACAGCTTTTATCATTCTGCTATTGCCTTTTCCTCTCAGATGTCGGGTTATACGCCCAAAACGCACTTACCCTCACGGGACAAGTAGTGGATGCCACAACAAAAGACCCACTCATCGGAGTAACCATCCAGGAAAAGGGTACCACAAACGGAGGTATCACCGATTTTAATGGTAACTTTTCTCTTAAAGTATCTTCAAACGATGCTACAATCTCCTTTTCTTATATAGGATATAAGACTGTAGAGTTGAAAGCATCTGCTGTAAAAGGAATTATCCAACTGAAAGAAGACAGCGAAACGCTACAGGAAGTAGTAGTGGTGGGCTATGGAGTACAAAAGAAAGTGAACCTTTCGGGTTCAGTGTCTGCCATCGACGGTGAACAGATTGCAGCCAAACCTTCCAGCGACGTACTCTCTGCTTTACAGGGCGAGATGCCGGGCGTGGCTGTGTTGCGTAGCAGTGGGCAGCCAGGCAGCGAAACATCAGGAATGCGTATCCGCGGGTTCTCATCCGTCAATTCCACCTCGACATTAGTTTTAATCGACGGGATTGAAGGAGATATGACTTTGTTGAATCCGAACGATATCGCCTCCATCTCTGTACTGAAAGATGCGGCTGCTTGTGCCATTTATGGTGCACGGGCAGCAGCAGGTGTTGTATTAATCACAACCAAGGTGGGAACCGAAGGGAAACCCAGAATCTCCTACAATGCTTATTACTCTTTCAATATTCCGGGCAATATGCCCGAACGTCTTCCGGCCTGGGAAGAACAAGGTTTCATAGACCAAAGCCGTATACCGACCACCGGTAAAACGGAATGGACCGCGGAGAAAGCATCCTGGGTAGGAAATCCCAACTTCAACACCCGCCCCCTCTCCAACGGACGCTGGGACTTCTTCGACGCAGTCAATTGGGTGGCGGAAGGAACAAAGAAGCATACGGCTCAACAAAGCCATTCCGTATCCGTCAGCGGAGGCAGCAAGGCAATGAATTATATGTTGTCCGCCAACTTCTATACCAAAGACGGCCTGCTGAAATATGGTCCGGACAGCAACGACCGTTACAATATTCACGCTAAAGTGAATACCAGCATCAACAAACACATTGATTTAGGTATTAATATTCAATATCAGTCCAAGGAGGTGGAATCTTCTTCTTATGGTTCCACCGGACTTTTCAACCTCCTTTACTCTGCTCGCGGACGCCAATCCATCCTCAACCCGGAGGGAGATGAAAGCGGCAATCCATATAATGGCGACTTACAGGCCAACGCAATCGACATAATGAAGAACGGCGGCCAGAAAACAACCAAATATGAAGCTTTCATCGGAAAAGCCAACCTTACCATTAAAGATTTGGTAAAAGGACTCCGGGTTAACCTGAGCGCATCGCGCAAAGCCGGATATTATGCCGAACAGAACAACAGGCGCGCCCTGCTATGGAAAGACCGTACCGGAACAAATACCCGTAACAGCACCAATGATCCGAACTCTTTATATAAGAAGAAGAATTCTGATTACCACGACTTGATGGAAGCAACAGTCAACTATACATTCGACCTGCAAGGCCAGCATAATTTTAATGTTTTAGCAGGTTCGTCCTACGAAAACTACCGCAAAGACGAAATGGATGCTACTGCGAAGAATATGAATTCCAACGATTTCTTCTCGTTCAATTACTACGATACATCAGTAGCTACCAACACCGTAATCGGAGATAAGATTGAACCATGGTCCATGATGTCTTATTTCGGAAGAATCAACTATAACTTTCAGGAACGCTATTTGCTGGAAGCCAACATCCGTTACGACGGTAGTTCACGCCTGGCACCCGATAAGCGTTGGAAAGCATTCCCATCCGTATCGGCTGCATGGCGTGTCAATCAGGAGAGATGGTTTAAGGCTGACTGGATAAGCAATCTGAAAGTGCGTGCTTCCTGGGGACAATTGGGTAATGGAGCCGTACTTGGCTTGTATGACTATATACCATTAATCAGTGCTTCCCAGAACAATGTATCAGCCACTTATATGGGCGAAAAATGGTTCTATCAGGCCAATATGCCTTCTACCGAGAAGACCTGGGAGGTAATTGAAACAACAAACTTCGGCGTAGATTTCGGCTTCCTGAACAATCGCCTGACCGGTAGCTTCGAATACTATTGGAAGTACAATAATGACATGCTCTCTTCCTTGCAACTTCCCCACCAGATAGGCATTGGCGTGCCCAAAATAAATATCGGCCGTTTAAAGACCTGGGGATGGGACTTCAACATCGGTTGGAAAGATAAGATTAAGGATGTCAGCTATCAGGTAAGTTTCAACCTCTCCGACAGTGATAACAAATTAGTGGAATATGATGGAGCCAGCGTTATTTCGGCCGGTGGCGTAGAACTGCTGGAAGGTTATTCTTTAAATACCATCTGGGGATATAAAACAGATGGCTTCTGGAAGAGCCGTGAAGAATATCTAAAATATAAGGAAGACCATCCGGGTTATAAATCATTTAATGACGGTAAAGTCAGCGGTGGCGATGTTAAATATGTGGCGCAGGGTAAACCCGACCATGAAATTGGTGTAGGTCAAGCAACCCCGGAAGATCCGGGTGACCTGGTTTGCCTGGGCAACTCCAACGGACGCTATCTCTATGGTATGAACCTGGCAGTACAATGGAAAGGCTTCGACTTCTCTATCATGTTCCAGGGTGTAGCCAAGCGTAAAGTAATCGTGAACCCGGAAGCCTTTGCCCCCTTGTATCAGGACTATATGATGCCGTGGACCATCCACCGCGACTACTGGACAGAAGACAATCAGAATGCATACTGGCCCCGCATCTATCAATACAAAGGTAATGACTTCAACTTCAAAACGGCCGACAGATGGGTACAGAACGGTGCATACCTTCGCCTGAAAAATGCTACTTTAGGATATACGATACCTGTTCCCAAAAAGTATCTGGAAAAACTGAGAGTATACGTAACCGGAGAAGACATCTGGGAACATACTAACATGCTTTCTGTGTTCGACCCTGAAATCGGCAACAATGCAAAAAGAGATCTCTATCCGTTCTTCCGTAGTTGGACAATCGGATTAAATGTCACATTCTAATAAAAGGTACTAATATGAAAAAGATATATTTATTATTAATGGCCACCCTTCTGGTGGTTGGCTGTACACTTGACAGGGAGCCCGAAACCTCATTGGCAGACCCCAATTTCTGGAAATCGGAGAAAGACTTGCGTGGAGCATGCAACAGACTGTATATTGACCTGCCGGGCTTTTCGCACGATAAGCGTTCCGACGAACTTGTAGGTCCCAATCAGGATGGAGTTTCCAGTGGTAACCGCAGTGTTCCCGGCACTTCCGGCGACTGGACCGACCCTTACAAGAAAATAGCAGTATGCAATAACATAATCACCAAGGGGGAAACTGTTCCCGTGAGCGAAGAAGCAAGAAACCGCTGGATGGCAGAGGCTTATTTCTTCCGTGCCTACCACTACTTTGATCTGGTAAAGAAGTATGGCGACGTGCCCCTGATTCTGAAAGTATTCGGAAATACAACCGACCCAGACATAAAAAGAGCACGTGACCCACGGGAAACCGTCATTCAGCAATGCTACACAGACTTAGAGTTTGCCTTGAAATGGTTGCCCAAAATTGATGCTTTAAAGAGCGAAAGCGACTGGGGCCGCGTTTCACAATCGGCCGCATTGGGCATGATGGTAAGGATTGGTTTGTACGAAGGAACTCACAGCAAATATCACCAGACCACCGGAGGTGACTACAAAGCCCACTTGAAGAGAGCCATTGATGCCGCCGAAACCATGATTTATACAGAAAAGAAGCACGACCTCTATGCCGACTTTCAAAAGCTATTCTACTTTGACGGTGAAGGCGGACAAAACAAGGAAAGTGTCTTCGTCAAAATCTATGGCCCGAACGGAGCCGGAACCATTACGCATAACAATTCCCGTGGCCTCGAAAATACAGCGGCAATCACCCGCAGCATGCTGGACAACTTTTTATACAGCGATGGCCTGCCCCGCGAGAAGTCTCCGCTGGTGAAACGTCCGGAAGTCAGGTTGAATGATGTTTTGGAAAACCGCGACCCCCGCATGTCCATGACCGTCTATGCCGTAGGCGAAGAAGCCTATAAAGGCACATACAAACCATTCAAGACAGACGACCAGGCACACGGCTACGGTTACCCCATTAAGAAAGGCTTTATGCTGGACCAATGGGCAACCAACAGCAAAGAAACCGTAGATAAAATGATTATCCGTTATGCCGAAGTACTGATTTCGTATGCCGAAGCTCTGTACGAGTACAACGGAAGCATCAGCGACCAAAAGCTCGATGAAACCATCAATTATGTACGTCAACGTGTGGGATTCGATGCGAAGCTGACTAACGCTTTCGTGCAAAGCAACAATCTGGATATGCTGCAAGAAATTCGCCGGGAACGCATGGTAGAGTTTATCGACGAAGGTCTGCATTACGACGACATCATTCGCTGGAAAACAGCAGAAGAAGTCTTGCCTAAAGCAGTCCTGGGACTCCTCTACAACCCGGAGGATACACCGGTGAAAGAAAACGAGCTGGGTGGACGCCTGACTGATGCCAATGGCTATTATAAAGGTGAAAAGCTCTATGATGAAGGCAATATCTTCGTTATCGAAGAGAGTGGTTCACGCAGCTTCGACCCTAAAAGGGATTATCTCTATCCGATACCTTCGTACGAAATCGGTACATCAGGAGGAAACATCAAACAAAACCCATATTGGGGTAATGAAAACTAATAAAAAACAAGAAATGATTATGAAGAAGTTAATGATACTTTTGCTGTTCGTTACAGCATGCGGACTGCTTACCGGTTGTGGTGACGACGACTGGAGTAACAACAACCCGGAAATGGAACACATCTATTATTACGGACTGGGTAATGTGAAATACCCCGGAGGAAATGAGCTGCAATATGACGTAAAACAAGGAGAGACAGTAGCCGTCCCGACCTATTTTTTCAGTGCATACAAGCGGAGCTATAGCCCGGTTGTGCTCTATTACACATCGCCGGTGCCCAAAGCCGAAGAATTGAAGTGCGGTGAAGATTACCAAGTGGTGGATGCCAACGGTGCCACACTAACTCCTGATGCAAACGGCGGGTACAGCATGACCTGGCCCAATGCCCTGAAAGGTTCTCAGGATGTCTACATCAAAGCCTTGAATGGTAAAAAGGGGAAAATCCGTGTATTGACCTTCGACCCTCAGAAGACGATTGACGCTACGGACCTCAGTTCCACTACGATTGCCAAAACCAATGAATATGAAGTGCGGGCTTTCAGTGAAAACTATTACGTAACAGTCAACATAAAATAGCCAGCATTTTGCCACCACACTGGCAAAGTTTTGCCATAGGCTTGGCAAAGTCTTGCCACCGCTATGGCAAAAGTTTGCCAAGCCTGTGGCAAAACATTGGCAAAGTAGCATCAGCAAAGAAGAGGAGGAAGACGCAGAGTTTAAATGCACTTTTGCAAGAACTCTGCAAGGTTCTCCCCTTCTTCCAATCCCAGTTTCTTGCGCAGACGATAGCGGCTTATCTCCACTCCACGCAAAGAGATATTCAGCAACGGGGCAATCTCTTTGGAGAGCAAATCCAGTTTGATATAAGCGCAAAGCAGCTTATCCTTATTACTCAGCTCGGGATACGTCTCTTCCAGTTTCTTAAAGAAGTCGTGGTGCACCGAGTCGAAAGTAGACTGGAATGCCTGCAAATCGTCATCATGCTCTATATTCGTATCAATCTGCCCCAATAGCCGGAGCGTTTTCCGGCGAAGGGAGACAAGGTTCTCCTCACTGATGGAATGGGAAATTCCCAATACTTCTTTCTTGATGTCCAGCAGGATTTCATTCTTACGAACAATGTTCAGGGTAGTGCGAATCAATTCTTCCGATTTATGACGCAACTCTGCCTGCAGGTTCTCTTCTTTCAGGATGTCTATTTTCTTATCCTTCAGTTCACTTTCTTTCTTAAACTCTTGCTTCTGGCGGGAAAGTTCCAGTTCTTTCTGCATGAGTAGGCGTTTGCGGCTATCGGCAATCCGATGGTATATGTAGAACAACAAGCCTCCCAATATAATGGTATAGACCAGATAGCTCCACCAGGTGCGATACCAGGGAGGTAAGACTTCAAAAGCAAAAGCAGTGACCACTGGCTCCTGGTCACTATCCGTCAGCAACTTCACACTGAACACGTATTCTCCTTCATGCAAACCGGTAAACTCTTTGACGGTATTCTCGCTATATTCACTCCACTCCCCTTTATCACTGCCATAGCCAAGCCGGTACGAATAAAGGGGTACCTGGGAGGGGTCGCAAGTATTCACATTATACTGGATACGAAGAGAGTTATGCTTATAAGGAATAATCACCGGAGACTCGTCATACTGATAACTGCGCCCATAGACCAGCGAGTCCCGCTGCCCCGTCAGGTACACCCGGCGAATCTGCAAAGACAATGGCGCAACACTTGCGGCAGGCAGCGACAGGCTCACCAGGGAGAATCCCTCTTCTGTCCCTACCACTGCCTGGTCGCCACACACATTCACACTTTCATTATTCTCAATCAGCGAACCTTTCAGGAAAAACTCATGGGGATTCTTATAATAGGTATTCTTCATGGCATCGTAACGGAGCAGTTTCAGTGCTCCACCTGTCACGTACCACATGTTGTGAGCAACGTCCGTAGTAAGATAGGTATACGAAGCCTTTCCATCCAATAATGATTCAAGTTCCGAGTATTCTTCCAAACTATCCGTTACCTGATTGTACCTCCATAATCCATAGTGCGACACCACTACTGTTTCATTGTTTATCCGGGTCAGATAGGTATCATATCCGGAAGGGAAGAAACTGTTATTATAGTTCTTCAGATTAACAACTTCCTGCAGGTCGTCGGAGAGCTGGAGGCGGCACACCCCTCTGTCCTTATTGGTTATCCACAGCACATTGCCCGTTTTCTCAGCCAGAAGGCTCTTTGCCGCATAACTGAAATTCCTGAGCCGCCCGGCCACCTTCCAGCGCCCGGCATCTTTTTGTAACAGATGCAATCCGCTATACTTTCCATAAGTCCCTGCTATCAGCACATCGGTCCGATGGCTGAGAGAAACAAGAATACGTGTTCCCCGCAAACCATCCAGATGTTCCACCTTACCGTCATCTACTATAAAGATGCCATTGTCGGACGCACAGAACAGTTTATCATCGTGGGGCAAGAGTGACCATATCTGTCCGCCCGTACCAGAAATGAAATCCATGGGTACGGTCTGATTCAAATCAACAGGAGGCGCTGTGCAATAGAGCCCCTGATTCGTACCTAAATATAGTTTGTCCTGATAAAGGCAGGAAACGTATCCCGAACCTATAACCGGCTTATTACCATAAAGTGAAGATACACGTGAGTTCAGGTGAATCTGGTCAATTCCATTATCCAGTCCCAGCCATAGGTTCTCCTGCGCATCGAAAGCCATGCCAAGCACTGTTTTGTTCTGCAAGCCGCTATTAATGGAGATGACATTCATTTCATCCTTCTCCATATCTAACAGGCAAACACCGTCTTGCACAGAGCCGATGGCTAATAAAGAGTGATTAAGGGCGGCACAAAACACACGGTTCTGCCTCATAAACTCATCCGCCACACAAGTATATTTTTTTATCGACTCGCCATCGTAAGTGAAAAGCCCATTATAACGGGTAGCTATCAACACCTTGCCGTTATAGGGCAACAGCCCCGATACTCTTCCCAGCATTTCCGAACCGGACACCAATGTGAAGCCTTCCCCATCGAGCACCAGCAGCCCCTCGGCAGCACCTATATAGAATTTATTGTATACGATAGAAGAGGTATACATCTCACCGGAACATTCCAGAGATTCCAAGTGGTTATTCTCCCAATAGAACAAGCTCCGGTCCGATTGGAAATAAATCCGGTTCTTATCCTGCAGGATGTTCCAGACGACACCAATAGAAGTATTAGGGGGCAAGCTATCCGCCAGGCAAGTATAGTCCAACCCACCCAGACGATTGGGAGTAAAATAGCCGAATTGACCGATTCCACCGATATATATCCGCCCGTCATCTCCTATCTTCATAGCACGGACCTTCGCATTGCGTATTGTGGGATAGAGGTTCCATCCGGCACCGTCAAATTCGAGCAGGCCATTGGTGTTTGCCACATACATCCAACCGTTGCCATGTTGCTGCACTCCCCAGTTCTGATTACCGGCTTTATAAGTATGGCGGGTATAGTTCGTCACCGGATGTTGCCAACTCGCACTCGATGGAGAGCATAACAGAAAAAGGAAGCACAATGCAGCGTAAGTTCTTAATTTCATAGCGGTTAACTTTTGGTTTCGTTGAGGCAAAGATAACGTCTTTCTGATAAATAACATACTGTTCATTGAATTCTTTGTGAAAAAGCAGAAGTAGCTTTTTAATGCATATAAAACATATATTCATTTAATATTCAAGAATTTACATTTTATATGAGAAAGCGTTGATGTAGTCGAAACCTAATGTTGATGTAGTTAAGATGTAGTTGCATTTCCAAGCTGCGAATGAAAGACCCATATATTTGCCACCAAGTTACTACGAAGACAACTCTTCGGAAATACACCTTTTAATAACCTCTAAAAAAGAAAGGATGCTTATGGAATTACATTTATGAAAAACCACACATGTCAAACGAAGGATATATACTAATTATCGCTTTTAATTAAAAGAAATAGTCCTTCAGGTCTTATATGAAATTAACCTTTTATTATTCATTTAAATTTAAGCTATATGAAACATTTTTTGGTATTCCTATTAGTCTTTATAGGTATCGGAAACGTCTCGGCACAGCAAGCCAAGATAACCGGTACGGTAAAAGATAACACAGGAGAAACGATTATCGGCGCCAATGTCACAATCAAAGGAGGTACGGGCGGTACTATCACGAACATTGACGGACAATTCACCCTGGATGCCTCTCCCAATGCCACTCTTGTAATATCCTTCATCGGATATACCACACAGGAGGTGGCCCTGAAAGGCAGAACCAACCTGGTTGTAACGCTTAATGAAGACTCACAGGCACTGGATGAGGTCATCGTTATCGGTTATGGTACCCAGAAGAAAGTGAACCTGACCGGTTCGGTCTCCGCAGTCAAGATTGACGAAGCGATTGCCAGCCGCTCCATCTCGAATGTATCTTCCGGACTTTCCGGTTTAGTGCCGGGTCTGGTAGTCAACCAGTCCACCGGTTTTGCTGGTTCCGATGGCGCATCACTGAAAGTGCGCGGTTTGGGTTCCATCAATAATTCCGACCCCCTTATTGTTGTAGACGGCATGCCCGATGTAGACATCAACCGTATCAATATGAATGATATCGAAAGCATCTCCGTATTGAAGGATGCTGCTTCATCTGCCGTTTATGGTTCGCGTGCCGCCAATGGCGTTATCCTCATCACTACGAAAAACGGTATCGGCAATACAAAGGCCAAAATCACCTACAACGGCTCTTACGCCTGGGCAAGTCCTGTAGAATTCTATGATTATATGAATGATTATTCACGCGCATTGACCATGCACATGCGTGCCGCCGGTTCGGGCAACAAGTCCACTAATTTCCGGGCAGGCACTGTGGAACAATGGATGGCAATGGGCATGGTAGATGATGTTCTCTTCCCCAACACCGACCAGTTCGACCAAATGTTCCGCACAGGTGGCACCCTGAACCAGACGGTTTCTGCTTCCGGCGGTTCGGATAAGATGAATTTCTACGCTTCTATCGGCATCATGGACCAGAAAGGACTCCAGATTCACAATGACTACAGCCGCTATAATATGCGCTTCAATCTGGACTACAAGATTCGTAACAACTTCAAAATCGGAATGAAGAGTGACGGACAATGGAGTGAAACTACCGCACCTCGCGGAAGCGGCCTTGAGAATGCCGGTCTGAAATATGCTGTTTCCGGTATAACGAACAAACACCCTGAAACCGGTCAATACGGTGGTGCCATGGCTTATGGTGAAAACTCCGCTGCCGGTAATGTGCTGGCCGAATACGAGGCTTACCGCCAGACCAAGTCACGCAAAGAGTTTAACGGTAGTGCTTATGCCGAATGGGAGCCACTGAAAGGTCTGAAACTGAATGTAAGCTATGCACTAAGATACTACAATGAATTCAGGAAGACGATTCAGAACCCCTTGAAGCAATGGAACTTCCAGACAAACTCAGTGGCCCGAGAAATGCCGGACAACGGTGGTGACGGTATCACTGACGCTAACTACGAAGGTCATAAGACTCTGTTCCAGGGACGCATCAGCTATGAACGCGAAGTAGCCAAAGGACACCACATCTCGGCCATGTTCAATGCGGCTGAGGAATATTGGTACGACCGCCAGATGGGTGCGTGGCGTAAAGACCGCCTGCATTCCAGCCTTGAAGAGCTGAATGCCGCTTCCGCTTCGCAACAAACTAACTGGGGTTATTCCGAATCCGAAGGTTTGCGTTCTTTCATCGGACGTTTCAACTACACCATGTTCGATAAGTATCTCTTTGAGTTCAACTTCCGTTCCGACGGTTCCAGCCGTTTCGCCAAAGGGCATCAATGGGGTTTCTTCCCCTCGGGAGCCATCGGTTGGCGTATCTCTGAAGAAGCGTTCTTCGAACCTTTGAAGAAGGTAGTCAGCAATGCCAAGTTACGTGCATCTTACGGTACGTTGGGTAACAACTCCGGCGTAGGCCGCTATGAGCAGAAAGAAACCATGAAGACTACTAATTATATCATGAATGGTAATCTGGTGCAAGGTTTCAGTGCCAGCAAGATGATTAACCAAGACCTTTCCTGGGAGTCCACCCGCGTCATCAACATCGGTTTCGACCTCGGACTCTTCAACAATCAACTGACTGCCGAACTTGACTGGTACGACCGTTTTACAAGTGGTATGATTCGTGGTTCAAGTATTTCTTCCATTCTCACCGGTTACGATGCACCCCGCGTAAACATTGCCGACCTGCGCAACCGTGGTATCGAAGCCAACATCACCTGGCGTTCCAAAGTAGGTAAACTGGATTACAGCGTCAATGTGAATGCTTCTTACAACGTGAATAAACTGGAGAAATGGGGTGACCACCTCGATCGTGGATGGACTGCATTGGACATGCCGTTCCACTTCCTCTACATCTACGATGCATACCCCGGACTGGTACAATCATGGAATGAAATCTACAATGCCCCCTATCAGGGTAACTATACCGCACCGGGCGACATCCTGATAAAGGATATAAACGGAGACGGACAGATAGACGACAAGGACAAGATTGCCTTCAAGAACAAATATCGTGAAACTCCGATGGGCCAGTTCGGTATCACACTGAGTGGCGCCTACAAAGGCTTCGACCTTCAGGCACTGTTCCAGGGTAGCTACGGACGTTCCGACCTCTGGCTGGACGACCTGAACAATGTAAACGTGCCGGAAGACCGTTATGCCTTCCAACGCATGCACTGGACCGATTCCTGGTCACTGGACAACCGTGGTGCTTCCATGCCAAGACTAGTTACCGGTAGCGGTGGCTCCTACAACCGTACAGAAAGTACTTTCTGGGCAGAGAATATGAACTACGTACGTCTGAAGAACTTGCAGATTGGCTATTCCATCCCTGCCAAGTGGCTGAAAAAGATTTCCTTCGAACGTGCCCGTATCTATGTATCGGCAGAAAACGTCTTCACCATCACACCGTGGAAGGGTGTTGACCCGGAAAAATCCGTCAGCCGATGGAGCCAGTCGGACAACACATCTTATGCTAACGACCTTTATCCTTTGGTTAAGACCTACTCTGTCGGTTTGAACATTGAATTTTGATAACCACCTTAAATTATAGAAATATGAAGTACATTAAATATATCGTATTAGCCGGATTGATCGGAACCACGTCCTCTTGTATCGATGACTTGCTGGACCGCCAACCGACTACGGAAGTTTCTTCCGACCTCTTCTGGACGAGTACCGATGATGCCTTATCATCAACCTATGGTGTATACAATGCCCTCCGCACACTGTATCAGACCGATTACTATTACGACGGGCATGCCGAATTCCAGAATACCCGTGGCAAGAGCGTGGGCAGTATTAGCGCATGGAGTCCCGCCGGCTGGGTGACAAGTGGCTTTTCTTCCATGTGGAGTAATGCTTACCGCGTAGTGAACCGTGCCAACTTCACTATCCAGAATATAGAGAAAATGATAGAAAATGAAGGCAATGCCGCAACCAAAGCTTCTCTGGAACGCATCAATGCCGAGAACTATTTCCTCCGTGCACTTGCTTATTTCCGCCTGATAGAGAATTGGGGTGACGTGCCTTACTACCGCCATGTACTCAGCGGTGATGCCGAGGCTTGTTCGCTGGAGCGTATATCCATAGAAACCATCAAGAATGATTTATTGGAAGACCTGACGTATGCAGCCACAAAATTGCCCGCCAGCGTTAGCGGTGACGAATCCGGACGTGCCACCCAGGTAGCCGCCCTCGCCTTCAAAGGTAAAATTGAACTCTACTGGGCATCTTGGAAAAAGAACGGATGGCCCGAACTGAAAGGTTTCCAACAAAGTGCCAGTGAAGCACAGGAATACTACAAACTGGCTGCTGCCGACTTCAGGAAAGTAATCTATGACTATAGCCTCGAACTCTTCGGAAAAGGAGAACCGGGCAGTTATCAGACTCCTAATTACTGGAAACTCTTCCAATACGACAACGAATATTGTTCGGAAATCATCTTCGCCCTGCAATACGGTGGTCCGAACCTGGGAGACGGACAAGGTGAGAGCCTCCTACGTGACTTCGGAACGCGCTCCACTGCCAATGCACAGTGCTGGATTATGCCGACCAACCGCCTCGCCGACCGTTATCAGAGCACCATCACCGGTGATTTCCTGCCGGAACTGGTACTGAATAACAAAGAAGACCAGGAAAACGGTGCATGGAACCGTGAAAGCTATGCAAACCGTGACTGGCGTATGCGCTCCACCATCCTCTGGAACGGTGAAAAGATGTTGAAAGTGGCACTGGACGGCATGTCTGTAGGCGACAGCCTGACCTGGATGTTCGGTGTACGCGGACAGGAAGCAAAAGGTTTTATCAACAACGATGCCAGCAGCCAGACAGGTTATATTTTCCGTAAATGGGTACGCCAGGTAGGTGTTGCCGAACGCACACAAGGCCCTCAGGACTTCTATCTGATGCGTCTTGCCGACGTTTACCTGATGTACTGTGAAGCTATGAATGAAGTGGAAGGACCGAGCAGTGAACTGGTTGGTTTGGTCAATCAGATTCGCAGCCGTGGTAACCTGCCGGGGCTGGCAGCCGAAAAGTATGCCAACAAAGATGAATTCTTCAAGGCAATTGAGCAGGAACGTATCGTGGAACTCGTCAGCGAAGGTCACCGCCCATTCGATATCCGCCGTTGGAGAAAGGCCAATGAAATCTGGGGAGCTGCCAACAGTGACGGTCTGGTATTGAAAGATACAAACGGGAACCGTATACGTGATGAGTTCAAGAACGCTTCTGAGAAAGACTTCCAGAAATACTACATCTATCAGATTCCCGAAGGTGAAAGAAGTCGTAATCCTAATCTGACACAGAACGAGCCATGGCTCTAACAACCTGTAACCGGAGAAAAACAATGTTTATTTTAAAAGAAAGAACAATTATGAAAAGTATATATAGAATGCTAAGCCTGTTGTTGGTATGCCTGCTGGCACAATCTTGCGGTGACTATCCGTTGGACGACAATAACCTGCTCATCACCGATAGCGAACTGTGCTATATCTCTAACTTCGAATTGAGAGGACCGGACGACCGTAATGTACTGGTTGAAACCAACATTCCCGATGTGGAAGGTGACGGAACCGTTATCACGGCAGTAGCCAAGTTCGGCACGAACCTGAAGCACGTTAAGCCTCACTGCTCTGTTGCTAAAGACTGTATCCTGACCCCTTCCATGGGAGGATGGATTGATTTCAGTCAGTCGCGCCAATACACCGTTATTTCGGGCAACCGACAGGTAAAGAAAACCTATACCATCACCGTGAGCCTGCAAGGTGAATAATAAAATAGTATAAACCTTTTAAAAAGTATAGTTATGAAACTATTGAAATATGTAATGCTGTCTGCCATCGCATTTTCCTGTTTCGCTTGCAGCGATGACGATGATTCCGCGATGAAGAACGATTACCTGAAGAAGACAGTAGCCCCTGCCATTGCAGGAGAGAAAATAGAATTCGCTTACGCCATGGGTGCCACCAACGGTCAGTTGGGCAAAGCCGAAGCCAAGGCTTCCATTGCCGGAGCTGACGGAACAGGCTTCGAACTCTATTCATGGTTCACAGCCCGCAATAAGATGGAAGTGAACGGCGTGACCTACCAGGCCGGTGAAGACGTGCCTTTGCAGACTGTCAAGGATGCCACTACCAGTGGGGCAATCTCCACTGCAAATATGATGGAGAAGGCAGATGAGCACTACATGAATCCGACTGTACCCTTTGGCACCAGCCAGGCTACGCTCATTGCTGCTACTGTCCGCTACAACTATGTAGTGCCCGAAGAGGCAAAAGGAAAAAGCATCTCGTTCACCTTCTCTTCCACCTCCAGTACCGGTGCAAAGGCATCATGCAGCACGCAGTCCTATACTGTATCCAAGATGGACATGAAGCGCCTCATCGAAATGCAAAACGGAGGTGCCTGCTATTTCTCCATTGCCGATATGAAAGCCTATACGAAAGAAGAAGTTGCCTCACAGAATCTGGCAGGCAAAATCGACTTCATCTATCTCTATCAGGAATCGCTGAACGGCTTCGAATACAAACATTCGTTCGTTTCTCCTGCTACAGACCCGAAGTACATTGCCATCTCCGGCATCGTTCCTTCCGGCGCCACCAACAGGACTCCGATGGAGAAACGCGCCAACGTGCGTGATGCACAGTTGAAAGGTGACGTCCCCAATGTCTACATAGATGATGTTGACTTCCAGACGCTGAACCTGGGCGCTGCCGTTGACTATGCGCTGACTTTCAGCAAAGACGACGGTGCCTTCATGAAGACTGCCGACGGCAAATATGCTGCCTATGTATATGTGAACAGTATTGATAATAGTGGTAAAATGACGGTTAGTATCAAGCGTTACCCGTTGTAATCTCATGCACATGAATCGTATCAGAATCCATTTTTTCTTTCTAATTGTTATCCTCGCAGGAGGAATACAAGCCCAAAATCCCCGGTCGGTCTTCACCGACCGACCGGTGGACACAACGGCCGTATACTTCACTCCGGAGTATTTCTCTATAAAAGCCGATGGAAATGCGGACGTCTCCGACGCTCTGCAAGAAGCAGTGAATGCCGCCAAACATAAAGAATCGGGTTGCGGCATTCTTTTCGTACCCGAGGGAGTTTATAAACTCAGCAAGACGATTTACGTCCCCGCAGGGGTACGTCTCATCGGTTATGGGGCGAAACGTCCGGTATTCGTTCTTACCAGGAATGCACCCGGTTTCCGCGAAAAGACGAGTGAAACAAACAAAGGAAAGTATCTCTTTTGGTTTATCAGCGGAAACTACCGTCCGGGACGTCCGGTGACCGACGCCAATGCCGGAACATTCTACAGTTCGCTGATGAATGCGGATATTCGCATTGAAGACGGTAATCCGAATGCCTCGGCTATCCGCGCTCACTTTGCCCAACACTGTTCTATCTCCAACGTGACGATTCACGTAGGAAAAGGGCGTGCCGGGATTGTAGATGCAGGCAACCATCTGGAAAACGTATCTGTCTTTGGAGGAGAATATGGAATCGATACGGATAAGTCAGCCCCGGGATGGCCTATCATGCTGCTCAATACCTACTTTGAAGGACAACGCAAAAGCGCCATCCTGACGAATGAAGGTGGGTTAACCATTGTACGCATGAAAGTCAAAGATGTACCCGTAGCCGTAGAAATTAAGGAGGACGCTCCCGACCGTTTGTTCATGGAAGACTGTATCTTCGAGAATGTGCGCCGTACGGGAGTCATTCTTACGGATGCCGGCAACGCTGCTACGCAAATCAATCTTCGGAATATACAATGCAAAAACGTCCCGGTATTTTCTCTGGAACGTTCTAACAATGAACAGGTGTCCGGTAAGGGAAAGACCTACCGGATCACCCGTTTCACTTTCGGTTTCAATGCCGACAGTCTCGAAGACACTCCGCAAATAGTGCGTGAGGCAGAAACTGAAACAATCAAAAACATTATCCCTCTGGATGCCAGTGACACCCCGATGCTTCCTGCAACGGACCAATGGGTAAACATTCGCGACCTGGGCGCCAAAGGAGATGGTTTCAGCGACGACACTCAAATCTTCCGCGAAGCCGTAGAGAAATACACTAACATCTACCTTCCGCAAGGATGGTATGTAGTGAAAGAACCATTAGTACTGAAACAAAATACAAATTTAATCGGATTACATCCCGGAACCACCATCATGCTGACACTGGGTGGAAACCCAGCATTCAGTGGTTTCGGTGCTCCCCAGGCACAACTGACCACGCCCGAAAAAGGCACAAACATAGTGTGTGGCATCTTCCTCAATGCCGATGCCTACAACTATCGGGCAGTAAACTGCAAATGGATGGCGGGTGAAGGTTCCTATCTATATGACGTAAAGTTCAGTGGTCATGATAAGAACCGCTTCTTCCACAACGGACAGAGTGCAGCCAATCCTCTGGAGAAGCCTATGCCGATAACCCCGGAAACACACGACTTAATACTCCGCGCCTGGGACAACCAACATTGGAGCCTGTGGATTACCAACGGAGGCGGAGGCACTTTCCGGGATTTATGGACAGCCAATGAATACAGTTCCGCAGGGCTTTACGTTAGCCATACCGAAACACCCGGACGCATCTATGGCATGTCTTTGGAACACCATCTTCGCAACGAAGCTATCTTCCGCAATGTAGCCAACTGGAAAATCTACGATTTTCAGTTTGAAGTGGAGGCCGAGGGCATCGACACACAACCATTGGATTTGATTGATTGCCGGAATATGACTTTTGCCAATTTCTATTCCTACCGCGTGTCGCGCATGTTGAAGTCCTACCCGTCAGCCATACGGACCTGGAATTGCAAAGACATTGAATTTCTCAATCTGCATAACTATGCCCATGCCCGTGTGAAGTTTACTTCCAATGCCAGCCTGTATGATGTGAATACCCGGCATGAGGCACGCCGTTGGGAATTCGCGCGGCTGAAACTGACGGGTGAAGAAAACCGCAAATATCCATTAAGTAATGAGAAAGGAAAAGCAGAAGTTATCGTCAGCGGCTTTGAATTTATTGACGGACTGGCAAAAGATAGCCGGGGAAATATATATTTCTGCGAATCGCGTATGCGCCGCATTTATAAACTGGATGCCGTAAACGGGCAGGTAACTTCCATTGCCGATTTCCCCTGGAACGCCGTAGCACTGGTTTGTGACACGGAAGACAACCTGATTGTGGTTACTAAATATATATCCCAACCCGGTTATAACAATGATGATACACGCAACGACAGGCAACCTTTATTCGGATGGCGTGGTTCAGGTGGCTTGTGGGGATTTACCTATGTCCCCAGACTCTACTCCATCCGTCCGGACAATGCAGACGAAAGTTTCCGGGTGCTTCCTTTAGTAAGTATGGAGCAGATACAGGCACCAAAGAAAGTGTGTTATCTGGCCAACCGGACCATTACCCAAAACGAATATTATGGTGGCAGAAAACCTGCGCAATGTTTTGTCGCACCGGATGGAGTAACCATTATTCCGTATTATGAAGACCTTTTCCGTTGTTCATCCATAATAGAAGCGGCTCCGGGAGAAGCAATCTATACGTTAGATGAATATCATCAGAGGGTTATCCGCTCGGAAGTAGATAATCGGGGCTTCCTGCAAAACAGCCATCTGTTTGCCGACGGAGGCGACCGTAGCGTGGTAACAGACCAGGCGGGCAATGTATATGTGACAAATGGAGATGTTTCCATATTCGACTCCACGGGTAAGCCGATAGGAACGATAGAAGTGCCCGAACGCCCTACATCCTTACTGATTGCAGGAGACAGACTGTACATCACAGCCGTATCCTCGCTTTATCAGGTAAGAATACAATAATAAGCAGAATTTAGATAAACAATAAGATGACTGAGATTTCGATAGGTTTGATTAGTGAAGAAGATTATATCATATATATACCATGAAAAAGAAAGAACACATACCCCGACAGAAAGCTTTCCGCTGGATAGCTGCTACCACTCTGTCTTTATTATTCCTGTCGCCCTTACAGGCACAGCGGGAAAGCTGCACCATCAATGATGGTTGGAAATTCCTGAAAGGGGAATGCGCCACTGCAGCAGATAGTGCATTCAATGACGTTGCATGGACATCCGTCCACCTGCCGCATACCTGGAATACGGATGCTTACATTGAAAAAGACTATTACCACGGTACCGGCTGGTATCGCCGGCAAATATCAATACCACAAAACTGGAAAGGAAAACAGATATTCCTGAAACTGGATGCCGCCAGCAAAGCAGCCACCATTTATATCAACGGAAAGAATGTAGGCGAACATGCCGGAGGATATACCGCCAGTTCATTCGACATCACCCCATTCTGTACATTCGGCACCCAAAACTCTCTCGCCATCCGTGTAGACAATGCCCGTCAGGATATTCCCCCCATCTCCGGCGACTTCACATTCTTCGGTGGCATCTACCGGGATGTATGGCTGACGGCCGTTCCCAAGCAACACTTTCACCTGACAAACCACGCTTCGGACGGAATTTTCATCAGCACTCCCCAGGTATCCCAAGAAAGAGGAACGATACTTATCCGTGGAGAAGTTAAGAATGATGCCGGCCAAAAAGCATCACTCGAACTGGAACACACCGTATACAACCCGGACGGAAGCATTGCCCAAACCAAGAAACAGTCTATCCAGATAAAAGCCGGAGAGCTCTACTCTTTCAGCACCGAAACCTCCCCCATCCCATCCCCCCGATTATGGACTCCGGAAACACCCCACCTCTACAGGGTGGAAAGCGTTCTGCGCGACAAAAAGACAAAGGCCATCCTCGACCACAGCAATCACCATACCGGTTTCCGTTGGTTCAGTTTCGACGGCGAACAAGGCTTCCACCTCAACGGAAAGCCCTATAAACTGCGCGGCATCTGCCGTCACCAAGACCAGAAGCCCATCGGAGTTGCACTGACAGACGAGATGCACCGCCGTGACATGAAGCTGATGAAAGAAATGGGCGCCAACTTCATCCGCATCTCCCACTACCCGCAGGACGACGCTTTATTGGAAATGTGCGATAAGCTCGGCATGCTGGCATGGGAAGAAATACCCATCATCGACATTGTACCCGATACTCCGGGATATGCCGAAAACTGCGAACGCAATCTGCGGGAAATGATACGCCAGCATTATAATCATCCTTCCATCATCACCTGGGGATATATGAACGAAATATTACTCGTCACCCAACGCCGCTACAAAAAAGAAGAAGAACTGAAACCTGTACTGGAACGGACACTGGCACTTGCCAAGCGCTTGGAGGATGTGCTGAAAGAAGAAGATGCCACCCGCGTCAGCACAATGGCGTTTCATGGCAGCAACAGCTACAATGAAGTGGGATTAGGCAGCATCACCGATATTGTCGGCTGGAATCTTTACCAAGGCTGGTATGGCGGTGACCTCACAGGTTTCGAACGCTTCCTGGCAGAACAACACCAAAAGTATCCTTCGCACCCGATGATTGTCAGCGAATATGGTGCAGGTTCCGACAAGCGTTTACATTCGCTGCAACCACATGCTTTCGATTTCAGTATCGAGTATCAACAGAAGTACTTGGAACACTACCTGCCCGTGCTGGAAGAGACACCTTACATCTGCGGCGGAACCCACTGGAACTTCATTGATTTCTCTTCCGCACTGCGCGATGAATCCATGCCGCGCATCAATAACAAAGGTCTGGTATATTCCGACCGTACCCCCAAAGACGTCTACTATTACTATAAGGCAGCCTGGCGGCAGGATATTCCTGTGTTGCACATTGCCAGCCACGACTGGGTTCACCGTGCCGGAGTACAGCAAGGAGAGGCCCCTGTAATGCTACCAGTCAAAGTATATACCAATCTCCCGGAAGTAGAACTCTTCATCGACGGAAAATCTTTGGGTAAGCAGAAGGTCACGAATTATACAGCCACCTTCGAAGTACCGTTCAGCCGGAAAGAACACTTCGTTTCCGCCAAAGCCGAAAACAAAGAAGCTGCTACAGACATCCGCATCATAGAAGACGGCATCCGCCTGAACTTCACCCCTACCCCTATGATGCCGGATGAAACAAACTTACGGGGACTGGAACTTGCCGTCAATGTAGGCAGCCATTGTTTCTATACTTCCGATGAGAGCCAACTCACCTGGCTGCCCGACCAACCTTACACCGAAGGTAGTTGGGGATACATCGGCGGAGAAAGCAAAAGTAGTCAGGGACAGGTTCAGAATACCAACGACGGACCTCTGTTCCAGACTCTTCGCAATGGCATTGAAGGTTATCGTTTCGATGTTCCCAACGGCGACTATGAAATAGAATTTCTTTTTACAGACATCTTCCGTGAGAACGCGGCGGCAGTCTATCTGCTGGACCGGAACTCCGATGCAGAAAGCCGTGAAAACCGTTTCAGCATAATCATCAATGATGTGGTTGTTGAAGAAGACTTTTCTCCCTACCGCGAAAGTGATTACTTCCATGCTTTACGGAAAAGATACAATATTACAAACTTTCGGAATAAAATTGAAATACGCTTCCCTGTTCGGAGTGGAAAAAGCCTTCTGAATGGTATCAAACTCAGAAAACTTTATTAACTTCAAAATAAAAACGCCATGAGAGCTAAAATTTGCCTAGTCATCACCAGTCTGTTGCTCGTAGCAAGTAGTATAAATGCACAGTCCATCTGGGACAGAGCACATCTGGAAAAAGTAAAACAATCATTACACCAGCCTTTCTTTTCGGCTGCTTATCAAGAACTAATAGCGGACGCAGACAAGACATTGGACGTTCAACCTTTGTCCGTCATGATGAAAGAAAAGACACCCGGCAGCGGAGACAAACACGACTACATGAGTCAGGCACGCTACTACTGGCCCGACCCCACCAAACCGGATGGCCTGCCCTACATCAGCCGTGACGGTGAATCGAACCCGGAACTGAACAAACTGGACCGTAACCGCCTCGGGGCAACCGCCCAACGCGTCACCACCCTCGCACTTGCCTGGTATTTCAGTGGTGATGAGAAATACGCCCAGAAGGCAACAGAACTTATCCGCGTGTGGTTTTTTAATAAAGATACGCGTATGAACCCCAATCTGGAATATGCCCAGATGATTCCGGGGCACAACAACAATAAAGGACGTTGCTACGGCGTCATCGACACTTATTCTTTTGTCGAGATGCTGGATGCTGTACAATTGCTGGAGGGTTCAAAAGCCTTCACTACGAAAGATGACAAACAACTGAAAGCATGGTTCGGCAAACTGCTGACCTGGATACTGAACAGTCCACAGGGACAGGAGGAAGCCAAACAAGCCAATAACCACAGTACGGCACACGATGCACAAGTCATCGCTTTTGCCTTGTACGCAGGGAATATGAAAGTAGCGCAGGAAGTCATCAACGCCATTCCGCAGAAGCGTATCTTCACCCAGATAGAACCCGATGGCAAGCAGCCGCACGAACTGCGCCGCACCCTCGCCTTCGGCTACTCACAATTCAACCTGTCCCACCTCATCGACATCTTCGTGATGGGCCGGAAGATGGGTATCTCCATTGATAACGCCACTTCGCCGGACGGGCGCAACTTCTACAAAGCCATGGACTTTCTGGTTCCATACGTTGGAAAACAAGTGGAAGACTGGCCCTACCAGCAAATCAGTGAATGGGACTACAAGCAACAGGAATTCTGCAAAGATTTATACCGTACCGGCTTGCTGAATCCGGCGCGGACAGATTACATGAGAATCGCCAAAGCCCATCGCATCATCAATTGGAAAGACCGTTTCAACCTGCTATGGGTAGAGGCTGACGACGTGGACAATGCCTATGCTTTCGCCTGCGGGCAACTCCGGTTTGCCCTGACGTGTGCAGGCAAAGCCAGAAAAGAAGCGGATAACCAGTGTAAGCACCGGGTCGTTCCGCGTAGCATCAACAAAGACGGTTCACTGAGGATGATACACCCTCACGACTGGTGCTCAGGTTTCTTCCCCGGTTCATTGTGGCAGGCATATGCCTACACAAAGGATGACTTCTGGCGTCAGCAAGCCATCAGCAACACCTGGATGATAGAAGAAGCCAAATGGCACAAAGGCACCCACGACCTGGGCTTCATGATGAACAACAGCTTCGGCAAAGCCTACCTGTTGACCGGCGAACGCTCTTACAAAGATGTAGTGCTGCAAAGTGCCAAAACCCTGATAACGCGCTACAGTGATAAAGTAAAGAGCATCCGTTCGTGGGACCACAACCGCGATAAGTGGAAGTTTCCCGTCATCATCGACAACCTGATGAACCTGGAAATGCTGTTCTGGGCCACACAGGAAACCGGCGATTCCATTTACTGGAAAGTTGCCGTGAACCATGCCAATACAACGTTGAAGAACCACTTCCGCCCGGACTACTCCTCTTACCACGTAGTGGACTATGACCCCGAAACAGGCGAAGTACGCGCCAAACAGACCGCACAGGGCTATGCCGACGATTCCTTCTGGAGCCGTGGCCAGGCATGGGGATTGTACGGATACACCGTATGCTACCGTTTCACCAAAAACCCCGCCTACCTGCAACAGGCACGCCACATCGCAGACTTCTTCCTCAGCCTGCCCAACCTGCCCGAAGATTTAATCCCCTACTGGGACATGAAAGCC